>Ga0163216_100141_pt1 | contig 180164 bp, 201 predicted proteins | sample SynspAceP_FD_167610 | JGI IMG/M metagenome (GOLD analysis project Ga0163216, IMG submission 167610) | Saline lake microbial communities from Ace Lake in Antarctica - Synechococcus sp. Ace-P (Illumina Assembly) | ecosystem: Environmental > Aquatic > Non-marine Saline and Alkaline > Saline ...
CCCACTGGTCAGTGCGATACGCACCGCATCTTGGCGGAATTCGTCCGTCCGTTTCAGTCCCATAGTCAGTCTCCTTTGGTGCAGTAAATGCTATCAAAGGAGCGGCATCAAACCGCGACAGGTCCAGTCCTCACCGCGCAACCCATCCAACACGATCCTGATCTTCTCTTCGGATGAATAGTGCTTGCGCGTGGCGCGCTTGATATCTTTGATGATCTTCTCGCCGGGGCTCTTCGTTGTCTTTCTCATCGTCCACTCCTCGGTGGCTACGATGAGCAACAAACACTCTCTTAGCAAATAACCCTATTGGGACCCATAAGCGCTGACGTCAGACAGACGACTTCCTTCAGATCACGGGCTTCGCGACGCAGATCCTTCACCTCACCGGTGTTCGCGGCCCGGGCCGTATCACTAGCCAAACGCCGCTTGTCGGCCTCCATGAAGTCCTTGGATCATTTGTAATAGACCCCTTGGGAAATGCCTTCTCGGCGGCATAGCTCAGCAATGCTATCCTCGCCGCGCAGACCGTCCAAAACGATCCTAATCTTCTCTTCGGATGAGTAGTGCTTGCGCGTCGCCCGCTTGATATCTTTGACGATCTTCTCGCAAGGACTTTTGTGTGTTCCAATTGTCTGTCTCATTTTCCACTCCTCAGTGGTTACGATGAGCCAACAACTCTCTCTTATCAAATACGGCTATTTGGATCCATAAGCGCTGACGTCAGACAATGGATACCTTTTCGCAAAGTGTGAGGCATAGCCGCTCGGGTGGCGCCTAAATCGTCATCGCCGAATACCCGCCATCGACCGCGATCTCGGCCCCTGTCACGAAACCGGACGCATCGGACGCGAGCCAGATCATTGCACCGTTCAGCTCGAAGGGTGCACCGTAGCGGTTCATTGGCGTGTGACCTAGGATTGCGGACTCGCGCTCGGGTGTGATGAAGTTTTTGCGGTTCCAATCGGTCGGGAAGAACCCCGGACGGATCGCGTTCACGCGCACGCCTTGGGTGCCCCATTCGCGCCCCAAGTTCTGCGTCAGGTTCAGGATACCCGCCTTGGCGACCGAATAGGCGAAGGCCTTCGACAACGGCGGGCCTGCACTGGCGGAGCTGACATTGATGATGCTGCCCTTACCATGCTCGAGCATATGCGCCCCGAACACCTGACACCCGAGGAAGGTCGAGGTGATCTGGCTGTCCATGACGGCCTGCCATGCCTCAAGCTCGATCTCCAAGAATGGCGTCGAGGCGTTGATGCCCGCGCCGTTCACCGCGATGGATACCGGGCCGTAGGTCTCGGCCGCTTTGGCAACAACCTCCTCAAACCCGTCCTTCGAGGTCGCGTCGAGCGCAAGACCGATGGCGGTGCCACCCGCCTCAATGATCTCGGCAGCAACCGCCTCGGCCTTCTCAGCGCGTAGATCGGTCACAACCACGTTGCAGCCAGCACGCCCGTAAGCCCGAGACATTTCCCCGCACAAATGACCGCCCGCGCCGGTTAGGACAGCGGTGCGCCCACTGATCCCAAACAATTCGTCAACGTAGCTCATGCCTTAACCTCAGCCATGACGGCGCGCATGTCTTCGGCCCATTTCCACAAGATAAACAGGTCGCTGCCGAGAATCACAAAGGTGAAGCCCTGATCGAACGCATCGCGCACACGGTCCGGGGTCACTTCTGCGATCTGGGTGCAGCAGGACTTGCCTGCGCGCTTTGCGGCCTCGATGATCCTCTGGCCTGCTTCGCGCACTTTGGGGTGGTTCGTCTGGCCCGGAACCCCGAGCGAGCCGGAGATGTCATAAGGACCGACCATCACACCATCGACCTCAGGATATGCCAGAAGCGCGTCGATATTTTCGACTGCCTGAATCGACTCGATCTGTAGAATCAGGGTCGAGCTGTCGTTCCAATCGTTGATGTAGCGATCAAAGTCGAAGCCGTAGCCATGCGCGCGGTTCACGCCGTAGCTGCGACGGCCCACGGGCGGGAACTTCATCGCGGCGATCAGCGTCTCGACCTGCTCGGGCGTCTCAACCATCTGGATGAACATGCCGTCGGCACCCGCCTCAAGCAGGGGCTTGATGTGATCGTTGGTGTGGCTGACCGGACGCGGCAGGCAACACGCACCTTCGGACTGCGCCGAAGTGATGATCGTTTTCGCCTCTGTCAGCGAAATTGTCGTGTGTTCCATATCAATCGCGATGAAGTCGAAACCGGCCATGGCAAAGGTCTCGGTGATCGCGGGATCGGTGTAGGAAACCCAACCGCCAAAGACAGGCTCGCGGTTCACGAGCTTTTTCTTCAGGGCTTGGCGGCGTGCAAGGGCAACCTCATAACTCATGCGGAGGCTCCCATTAGCGCTTTGACGACGGGATGCAGGTGGACAAGGCCGACGAGCGTGCCGTCGGCATCGGTGACGGGCAAATCCCAGACAGACTTCGATTCCATCGCGGCAACCGCATCCACAAGGGTGGCAGTATCCCTGACAGTCAACGGATCGCGGGTCATGTGGTTGGACACGTCATCCGCAAAAAACGCCGAGAACGGCTTTTGGATCTTCAGCAACTTGCGCCGAATATCACCGTCAGTGAACACGCCGAGCAGCTTGCCGTCTTTGTCCACGATACAGACGATGCCCAGCTTGGCCTCGGCCATTGCGTCGAGGGCTTCCTTGAACAGCGTCTTGGGCGAGATCGCGGGAAATTTGCCTAAAGGCAGCATCACATCGCGCAGGGCGGGCAGATCAGTCACGCGGGTGGACATGGCTGTCATCTCCGTATTTGGCCAAAAGCTCTTGGCGGAACAGGTGGGTGTCGCGGGCTTGGTTTAGCACAAACTCAAGATACTGGATGTCGAGGACTGTGTTGGGGTCTGACAAGGCCTTCTCGGGGTTTTCATGGGTCTCGCAGAACAGCGCATCAATGCCATTGGCACAGGCCGCGCGGACAAGTGCGGGAATAAACTCGCGCTGACCGCCCGAGACGTTGCCCATAGACGTTGGCATCTGGATGGAATGGCTGGCGTCAAAGCACACGGGCATGCCGGTGCTCTGGGCCATAATCGGGAAGCTGGTCATGTCGTTGACTAGCATGGAATAGCCCATGAAAGTGCCGCGATCGGTCAGAAGCACGTCTTCGCAGCCGAAGGATTCCAGCTTACGGACCGAGTTCTTCATGTTCCAAGGGCTCATATACTGGCCCTTTTTCAGATGAACTGGGCGACCAGCACTGGCTGCGGCGCGCAGGATCGAGGTTTGGCGGCACAGATACGCAGGCACTTGCACAAAATCGCAAACCTCGCCCGTGGCATGACCCCATTCAGGCACCGAGAAGTCGGACGTGACGGGCATCCCGAACGTGTCGCGCACTTCTTGAAGGATCTTGAGACCTTCATCGAGGCCCACACCGTGGAAGCTGCCAATCGAGCTGCGGCAATCTTTGTCGTAGCAGGCCTTGAAGATCAGCGGCAGGCCAACCTTCTCGGAGATCGCCTTGACGCGCTCGGCCAACATCATAGTGTGATCGCGCGATTCGATTGCGCAGGGGCCACCTATATAGACCAGCGGGTTGCCGCCGCCAATTTTGACCGGGGTTACGTCGCCGTAGCCTACGGTTATTTCTTTGGTTTTTGTCATTATCCCTCGTCGCATTCAGGGCCGCTTAGGACCAGCGCAGCACATTTCCTGAAACGCCACTGCACGCATAGGACGCTTACACCTTTTCGCCAGGCAAGTTCCACCATCTCAATTGCGTTAGTCGCCAAATTCATATCACGCCTCTCGACATGGTTGAACACTCAGGGCATCCAAGGTGCTATGATTGGATTTTGGCAGCGCTTGGGACATTTCGGCATTTTCGTGCCAATCTGGATGTTCCTTTTTGTCGCGCGTCGGGTTCCATTTCACAGGCGCTCTCGCCTTGGCGGGCGGTTTGTGGGCCTTGCCGCGTCTGTCTTGCCGGGCGTGCGCAAACGGATCGAGGGCAATCTGCGCTTGATCTTCCCCGACCTCAGCGCCGCGCAGATCAAAGCGCTTCGCAAGCGCAACGCGGGCACGATGGGGCGCACCCTCACCGAGGTTCTGTTTAACGAGGATCAACTGACCCAGCATGTGCCCTACGAGGTCTCCGGCCCCGGTCTGTCTGCTATTGAGCAGGCCGCAGAAAAGGGTATCGGCGCGATTATTGTTAGCGGCCATTTCGGGCAATGGGACGCGGCCCGCATCTACCTCAAAGAGCGCGGCTTGGAAGTCGGCGCGATCTACCGCCCCAACAACAACCCCTATTACGAGCCCTACTTCCTGCGCGGGATCGAGGCCGCCGGAAGGCCGATTTTCCCGCGCGGGGCGGATGGGCTAAAGGCCATGATCCGCCATTTGCGCAAAGGGGGTCGGGTGGCCATTCTTGCCGATCAACATCTGGACGAGGGGGCTGTGCTGCCGCTTCTTGGCCGCCCGTCCTACACCACGCTTTCGCCGGCACAGATGGCGCTGCGCAACAAAGCACCGCTCGTGCCGGTGTGGGGGATTCGCGATGACGATGCGGGAAAAGTGCGCGTGGTTTTCGAGGATCCGATTGCCCACACCACGCCCGAGCAGATGATGACCGAGTTCAACGCCCGCCTCGATGCGCGCGTTCGCGCCAATCCCGAGCAATGGCATTGGGCGCACCGCCGCTGGAAGCTGGGCTAGTCACTGGCATTAGGGCCTTGCGGCTCGTCTCGCTTTTTCAGCCCTTTGTCTTTCTCGTCGCTGTTCATCAGGCCCCCAACGCGCATCGCCCCTGGCGTGGCCGACCGTGACCGCGTCCGCAGAACCGGTTGGTTGTCTGACCCCGGCCCCCTGCTTTCGCGGAACACGATATAGAGCCCGCTGGCGATAATAACCGCGACGCCAATGAAGGTGCCCGCATCCGGCACCTCGTCAAACAACAAGAATCCAAACAGGATCGCCCAGATGATTTGTGAATACTGCATCGGCGCGATCAAAGCGGCCTCGGCCCGGCGGTAGGCCCCTATCAGGCACAGCATGGCGATGAACGCCAATAGCGACATCGTGGCAAAGCCCGTCATGTCTTGCACCGGCACTGGCACGTAGACAAATGGCAAGATCGCCAGCATCAGCACGAAATTCGCCATCATCGGGTATAACATCAAGACGACCGAGCGTTCTTCACGCCCGATTTTGCGCACGATGACAGATGCGAGCGCGCCAGAGACGGCACATCCCAGTGCTGAAGCGTGGCCAAGCGTTAATTCCGTCTCGCCGGGGCGCAGCACGATCACAACGCCGATCAGGCCAACGATGACGGCGGCCCAGCGGCGGATGCGGACCTTCTCGCCAAGAATCGGGATCGACAAGACGGTTATCAGCAGGGGTGTCGCAAAGAGGATCGCATAGACCTGCGCCAAGGGCAGCACCGAGAATGCGTAGAACGCGGTGACACCAGTCAGCACCGCCGCGCCAGTTCTAAGTGCTGTCCACCATGGATGTTTGGGCCGCAAATTGCCGTCGCTGGGATCGCGCATCAGCATGAACGTCGCCAGCGGAAAGCCGAACAGCACGCTGAAGAACACGATCTGGAACGGCGTATAGCTGCCGCCTAAGAACTTGACGATCACGTCGTGGACGGAAAACAGCCCAAAGGCGAGCAGGGCCAGCAAGATGCCGGAAAGGTTGGCGCGGGACATGGAACCCCTCACGAGGCTTGAGGTCGGGTTTGCCCCAACCTCTGCCTGTTAGCGCTAGCGATCAAGCCCTTGCGGGGTGCGTCAGACGCTCGCAGCCAAAGCTGCAACAATCGCGTCGCCCATTTCCGAGGTGCTGACCGGGGCGGTATCGCCTGCGGCCATCAAATCGGCGGTGCGCACACCATCGGCAAGCACCTTCTCAACCGCCGCCTCTAAGCGCGTGGCTTCGTCGCCCTGATCGAAGCTATAGCGCAGCGCCATCGCAAAGCTCAGCACGCACGCAATCGGGTTGGCTTTGCCTTGACCAGTAATGTCCGGGGCGGAACCATGCACCGGCTCGTAAAGCGCTTTCGGGCGACCATTCGCCATCGGCGACCCAAGGCTGGCAGATGGCAGCATCCCCAGCGATCCGGTCAGCATCGCGGCACAATCGGACAAGATATCACCGAACAGGTTGTCGGTCAGGATCACGTCAAACTGCTTGGGCGCACGCACCAACTGCATCGCGCCATTATCGGCATACATATGGCTCAGCTCGACATCGGCATACTCAGCCAGATGCACTTCCGTGACCACGTCGCGCCACAGAATGCCGCTTTCCATCACATTGGCCTTCTCCATGGAGCAGACCTTGTTGCCACGCCGACGCGCAAGCTCAAAGGCAGCGCGAGCGACGCGGGCAATTTCGGATTCGGTATAGCGCTGGGTGTTGATGCCAACGCGCTCGTTACCCTCTTTGTGGATGCCGCGCGGCTCGCCGAAATAGACGCCGGAGGTCAGTTCGCGCACGATCATGATGTCGAGGCCAGCCACAATGTCCTTCTTCAAAGACGAGAAGTCCGCGAGCGCATCAAAGCACTGCGCAGGACGCAAGTTGGCAAACAGGTCCATCTCTTTGCGCAGACGCAGCAAGCCACGCTCGGGCTTCACCGAGAAATCGAGCGCGTCGTATTTCGGGCCGCCAACGGCACCTAGCAGAACCGCGTCGACCTCTTGGGCCTTCGCCATCGCGTCGTCATGCAGCGGCGTGCCGTGCGCGTCATACGCCGCACCGCCGACCAGATCTTCGGAGATGTCGAAGTCCATCCCGCGCGCCTCGCCGAACCACGCGATTACTTTGCGCACTTCGGTCATGACCTCGGGGCCAATGCCATCGCCGGGCAGGATCAGAAGGGACGGGTTCGACATCGGGTTTCTCCTTAACAGATGTTGGCTGCGGCCTACCCATCTGGGGTGAAAGGGTCAAGGTGGCGCGCGTCTGCACATGTCGGTCAGGCAGTCGTCGAGGATTTGCCAAACGGCTGAAACACGCGGTGTGGCGCGCAGGCCGGGATGGGTGGTCAGCCAGATCGGCAGGGGCGGAATCTTGAAGTCCGGTAAGACGCGGCTGATACCCGGGTCAGCGCTGCCGACCAGAGTTTGGCTCGCGCCAATGCCACATCCCGCGCGCACCAATTGCCAATAGGCCGACTGGTTGTCACATCTGACACCGAAGTCCGACGGTTTGGCGTCATACCCAAATGCGTGAAACCCCTGAAGAATCAGGTCGTTGCGGTCAAAGCCCACCAGATCATGGTGCAAGAGGTCTTCGGGGGTGGTTGGGGCCGCGTGCTGTGCAAGATAGCTGAGCGCCGCATAAAATCCCATCGGCAGATCGCCCACATGGCGCGTAACCATATCGAGTTGTTCGGGACGAACCATGCGCACGGCGATATCGGCCTCTCGAAACAGCAGGTTCTCGACCTTGTCGGTGGCAACCAGTTCGACCTCGATGCCCGGATGGGTTTTGCGCAGCTTTGCGATAATCTCCGGCAGCAGAAAGTTCGCTGTGAAGACGCTGGCGGTGATCCGAACCGACCCAGTTGGGGCTTCGTCTTGTCCGGCCAGCGTTAACGACAAGGCATTCGCGGCATCGCGCATTTGACGTGCGGCAGGCAAAAGTGCGTGCCCAACATCAGTCAGGTGCAGGCCGCGCGCATGACGGTCGAACAGGCGTGCGGACAGCTCGGCCTCAAGCGCCTTGATTTGACGCCCAACCGTGGGTTGCGTCAGCCCAAGGGCATCACTTGCCGCCGATAGCGAGCCGGTTTCGGCCACAGCAAGAAACACCTGCACCTTGCGCCAGTCTGATTGTATATCCATGCGTTCATGCATATCATACTGTCATATTATCGCAATTCTAGCGGCGCATTGCATGGCTTATCCAGAGATCACCCTTTTGAAACGGAGTTCTCAGATGACACGCACCGCCCTTCTTCTTGGCCCGACAGGCCGCTTTGGTCGCCACATGGGCACCGCCTTCCTCAATGCCGGGTGGGAGGTTCGCCCGTTCCGGCGCGGCACCGACGATCTAATGCAGGCCGCGCATGGCGTCGATGTCATCATCAACGGTTGGAATCCGCCCTATCCGGATTGGGAGGCGCAGGTGCCGGGTCAAATCCGGTCGGTCTTGAACGCGGCAGAGGCCAGCGGCGCGACCCTGCTTCAGCCCGGAAATGTCTATGTCTACGGGGAAGGTTCGCCCTTGGTGATGACCGAAGGCACCCCTCATTTGGCCGCGAATCGTCTCGGGCGTGTCCGGGTCAATCTGGAAGCCGCGCTTAAGGCTTCCCCGGCTCGGACTATTCTGCTGCGCGCAGGTGATTTCCTCGACACCGAGGCCTCCGGCAATTGGTTCGACATGGTCATGGCCGCAAAGCTTGCGAAGGGCCGCTTCGTTTATCCAGGCTCCCGCGACCGCGTTCATGCCTTTGCGTTCCTACCTGATATGGCGCGCGCTTTCGTGGCCTTGGCCGAGATGCGAGAGGCCTTGCCGCATTACGCAGACATCCCCTTCGAGGGCTACAGCCTGACCGGACAGCAGTTGCACAACGCGGTTGAGGTGGCAGCAGGCCGTCCGCTCAAGCCCGCAAACTTCCCGTGGCCCATGCTTGCACTTGCCGCGCCGTTCTCTCCGATAATGCGCAGCCTGCGCGAAATGCGATACCTCTGGTCGATGCCACACCGCCTCGATCCCGCACCGCTTGAGGCTTTGTTGCCAGATTTCAAAGTCACACCATTAGACGAAGCGTTGAAAGCAGCCGTCGCCCCTGTGATCTAGGGCGGCAGCACATCCGCCCAAACCACCGCGCGTCGCCCCAATTCAGGCCAATGCAAGCCCGCGCCTGCGACACTCAAGTCACGACCCGGCAACACGTAATCCACACGCAAGTTGCCGGGGGCGTTGCGGCCTTCATCGTCAAAATCTGCGGTATCTATGCTCGGATCACCGCGATGCTGCATATTGCGCCCCGCATCCGCCTCACTTCGACCGTTCCCTTCGATGGCGCTTTGCCGTGGGTCGCGCAGCGCTGGGTGCGAAAGCACGCTCAAAAGGGCATCAAGTCTCCCCTCGCCATCGCCTGCAGCGTCTTGATTAAGCGTGCCCATCACCACGAATGGCGCGTTCTGGGCATCGTCCAGTTGCGCCCGCACCAAGGCCAATTCATCGGCATTGCGCCGCCCATTACGGTCCTCTGCGCCATCAAAAACAGGTGGGGCTGCGGCCAGAAGAATGACCGAGATTCCCATGATCCGAGCCTGCCAATGCGCCTTATAGACAAGGCGCTGGATGGCAAAGGCGTCTGCGCTTGGGAACGGCGTCCCTGAGCGGGTCAGGGGCGGGGCTGAGTTGGGTGCACCGGCCCAAAGCAGCGCACTAAAGTCCCGCGAGACCTTTACCGGAAACCGCGACAACAGCGCCATGCCACCCGCGCCCGAGAACGCGCCAAAGCTTTGGGCGTCTTGCGGATCACCGATGCGCCCGTCGCCGTTCATATCGAATGGGGTGCGGATGCCTGCGTTTGAGGGGCCGGCAAAGTGGTAAGGCAGGTCCAAGCCGCGCGCCTTCAACGCGCCCTGCAAGGCCGAGACCGCATGCCCTTGCGTGTCATGATCAATCCCAGCCAGACCGACTACATCTGGGTTAACTTCAGCCAAGGCTGCGAGCACCGCATCAATATCATCGGATTTACCCGCTTCCAGATCGCGCAGCAGCAACCCGGGGCCATCGCGGCCAAGCTCGGTCGAAAGATAGGCAAATCGGATCGGATCAGCAGCACCGACACCTGCGCAAAGGCTAAGCCAAACGACTAGGCAGGCACCAAATCGCCTTGCCCACTGCGCTGCCGCACGCGCCGCTGCTCGGAAATCATCGCAGCGACCCGTTTCAGGGCGATCCCGCGCATGAATAAACTGGCAGGCAAAAAGGCCCATAATGCAAACATCCAGATCAGCGGTTGCGGCGTCAGGAACCGGTCCGGGTCGAACATTCCCGTGCCGAACCGCGCCAAGCCCGGCACAATGAATGGCAGCAGAAGTCCTAAGATCAGGTTAATTTTCGCGTCGCGGTTCAAACGCTCAACCACATCGCCGCCCGCTGTCGGGTCAAATAACGGTAAGTTCACCCAAACGTTGAAGCTGCCTGCAGAGGCTGGCCAATCGCTGAGGCGCATGACCACCACAAAGACCACCAGCATCACCAGCGAGATCACGTAGCTAATGCCAGCGGCCGCGCGCAATGTTTCCAACTCTGCCGCGCTTAGCGAGTTTTGCAGGCTGTCCAGCAGCAGGTTCCAGGGGCCGAGCGGGAAGTCGATGACCTCGCCCACAAGCCCACCCAATGCTGTGATGAAATGTGTCAGGGCTGTTGGGTTCGTGTCGCCGCGAAACACCACGGTCAGCAGGAACACGGTTGCAAACAAGGCCACAAACCGCATCCGGTTGAAGGGTGGTGCGTAGCGAAACTCGATCAGGCCGGGATAGGACGAGCCATATTCAAACAGGGTAAATGTCGCTGCAAATAGCGCCACCAGCGTGACGATCTGCGTCGTGTCATTGCTCACGCCCGGCAACAATAGCGCCGGAGTTGCGATCAAGAGGATCACGAAAAATGCGCGCACAAAAGCGCCGATGATCTGGACGATCACTGCTTACCACCTTCAACTTGGCCGAACGCGATACGATGCCGCGTAGCTGTTCCAACTTGATTATGTCCCGTTAAGGACGACTGCCTCATTCTTGACATAATCGTGCCCCTTTTCCGCCGCTCCAACAAGCGTGCGTTAAGGTTAACGAAATCTTTTCGGCGGTTTTGAGGGCGGAGTGGTGCGGCTTTGCATCAATAATGCGACATAAAAAGGGCCGCCTTTTCAGCGACCCCAGATGTTGTGGCCCAAATCGAACATGGCCCTAATCGTGACACGGGTCCAATCTGATGCGTAAAACTTAAGATCGGATGAACCGTGGGCCCTCGCCTAGACCCAAGGCCGCTCCTGCCCCAATTTTGCCTCAAATGCGTCGATTGAGGCGACCTTCTCAAGGCTTAGACCGATGTCATCAAGCCCGTTCATTAGGCAATGCTTCTTGAATGCATCGACCTCAAAACTGAACACATCACCATCCGACGAGGTCACGGTCTGCGCATCCAGATCAATATCCATCCGCGCGTTGGAGCCCTTTTCGGCGTCCTTCATCAACACATCAATCGCTTCTTGCGGCAAGGCCACGGGTAAGATCCCGTTCTTAAAGCAGTTATTGTAGAAGATGTCGGCAAAGCTGGGCGCGATCACGCAGCGGATCCCGAAGTCGAGCAAAGCCCAAGGCGCGTGTTCGCGCGACGAGCCACAGCCGAAATTCTCGCCTGCAACCAGCACTTGCGCCTCGCGGTAGGCAGGTTGGTTCAGAACGAAATCCGCGATCTCGCCGCCTTGGCGATCAAAGCGCATCTCATCGAACAGATTAGCCCCTAAACCGGACCGTTTGATGGTCTTGAGGAACTGCTTTGGGATGATCATGTCGGTGTCGATGTTAACCAATGGCATCGGCGCAGCGATCCCGGTCAGCTGATTGAACTTTTCCATATGTAGTGTCTCCTGCCCCAAAAGGGCCGTCGGTGCGACGTCGGTATCACGTCGGTATTACGTCGGTATTGCGTCGGTGCGACCGAACGCAGCTCACATCATTTCGCGCACATCCGTTAACCTTCCGGTAATCGCTGCCGCCGCCGCCATGCCCGGCGACACGAGGTGTGTGCGGCCCTTATAGCCCTGACGCCCCTCGAAATTGCGGTTGGAGGTGGACACGCAACGCTCGCCCTCGGCCAACTGATCTGGGTTCATTGCCAAGCACATCGAACAACCCGCAAGGCGCCACTCAAACCCGGCCTCCTTGAAGATGTCGGCCAAGCCTTCTTCCTCGGCTTGCGCGCGCACAAGTCCCGATCCCGGCACGATCATCGCGCGCAGACCGTCCTTGATTTTCTTGCCCTTCAGGATCGCGGCCGCAGCGCGCAGATCCTCGATCCGGCCATTGGTGCATGATCCGATAAAGACGGTATCAATCTCGATATCCGTCAATTTCTGACCCGGTGTCAGACCCATATAGTCGAGCGAGCGTTGCGCCGCCCCGACCTTGCCGCCTTCAAAATCAGACGCCGAAGGCACGAGCGCGGTGATCGGCAGCACATCTTCAGGCGAGGTGCCCCATGTCACAACCGGTGCGATGTCTTCGGCCTTGAGCGTCACAACCATGTCCCAATGCGCATCGTCATCGGAATAAAGCGTCTTCCACCACGCAACTGCGGCCTCCCACTGCGCGCCCTTGGGCGCATGCGGACGGCCCATGCAATAGTCGTAGGTCTTCTCGTCAGGTGCGATGATGCCAGCGCGCGCCCCGCCCTCAATGGCCATGTTGCAGACGGTCATGCGACCTTCCATGGACAGATCGCGGATCGCCTCGCCGCAATACTCGATGACATAGCCGGTGCCACCCGCGGTGCCGGTCTTGCCGATGACGGACAAGGTGATGTCCTTAGCGGTGACGCCTGGCGAAAGCTTGCCAGTAATCTCCACCTTCATGTTCTTCGATTTCTTCTGGATCAGCGTTTGCGTGGCCAGAACATGCTCGACCTCGGACGTGCCGATCCCGTGGGCCAATGCGCCGAACGCGCCGTGGGTGGCGGTGTGGCTATCGCCGCACACGACGGTCATGCCCGGAAGGGTCCAGCCCTGCTCAGGGCCGACGATATGCACGATGCCTTGGCGGATGTCGGACACAGGATAGTAGTGAATGCCGAAATCCTTGGCGTTCTTGTCGAGGGCTGCAACCTGAATGCGGCTGTCCTCGGTCATGTTGGCAGGATCGTTGCGCCCCGGTGTGGTTGGCACGTTGTGGTCCGGCACGGCGATGGTCTTGTCGGGTGCGCGCACCGTGCGTCCGGTCAGGCGTAGACCTTCAAAGGCCTGCGGCGAGGTCACTTCGTGGACCAGATGGCGGTCGATATAGAGCAAGCAGGTGCCATCGTCGGCCTCGTGGGCCAGATGGGCATCCCAGATTTTGTCGTAAAGCGTCTTGGGGGACATAGGGGGTCCTCTCCGATTTTGGGTGATGTCTGTAGGGAAAGCGTGTCGTCAAGCGGGTGACGGATCGGTGGCGTTATAGTCGCGCAAGGACCGAGCGCGCGGCCCCATAAAAGCGCCAAGGCAAGCGGGCGCGGTCACCGATGTTGAATACGGGTGTCATGGCTACGCGCATATCCTGTGGGGGCATTGCGATCAAGGGCGGCGATAGGGGGTCCGAGGCTGCGCGCCCTGTTGCTGATTGGCACCTTGCGACTGGTGCACGCGCGGCATCCGGCCTATGCGCCTTGCTGACATTGAGATTTGCTGATTGCGGTGCTATTTCTAAAGAATCCCAGCGCCCGGGACGTGCGGCGCTTTGTTCAGGAGGACAGTGATCTGTCTCAAATAGCGACTACGGTCGAGGCTGACATTGCCAACAAGAACGACCGTATCCCCAAAGCAGACGTCAGCAGCGAAGTGCTGCGCGATCTGATAGTGACCATCCTAGATGACGCCAAAGCCGAAGAGCTTGTGACGATCGATCTGCAGGGCAAAACCGCCATGGCAGATTATATGATCGTCTGCTCGGGCCGCTCGTCGCGTCAGGTGGCCGGTATGGCTGATCGGGTCTCCGAAGGCTTGAAGGCCGAGCTGGACCGCTTGTGCAAGATGGAGGGCAAGACGCAAGGCGACTGGGTTCTCATCGATACAGGCGACGTGGTGGTGCATATTTTCCGCCCCGAAGTCCGCGAGTTCTACCAGCTTGAGAAAATGTGGATGTCACCGCCTGAACAAGCGTAACGGCGGCCTCGGTTGAAGCTGACCCTCTGCGTTGTTGGCCGCCTTAGGGCTGGGCCGGAAAAAGAGCTGACCGACGACTACTTGATGCGATTTGACCGAACCGGGCGCACGCTTGGCCTCGGTCCTATTCGCGTGGTCGAGGTGGAGGATCGCAAGGGCGGCGGCATGGCGGCGGAAGCGGCGTTGTTGCGCAAAGCGGTGCCGGATGGCGCGGCTTTGGTGGTGCTGGACGAGCGTGGCACGGTGATGCCCTCGCCCAAGTTTGCCGCGCGGCTTGCCGATTTTCGAGATGCCGGGCGGAGTGAGGTCGCGTTGATCATCGGCGGCGCGGACGGGATTGATCCGGGATTACGCGCGGAGGCGGACTTGAGCTTGAGTTTCGGCGCGATGGTCTGGCCGCATATGCTGGTGCGGGTGATGCTGGCCGAGCAACTTTACCGCGCCGTTTCCATTCTGGCGGCAAGCCCGTATCACCGCGCATAACGACAGACCCCGAGGAGAGCCCCCATGCCTGCCCCCAAACCCGTTGTCCTGTGCATCCTCGATGGGTGGGGTTTGAGCCCCGACACCAGCGCCAACGCGCCTGTGCTTGCCGAGACGCCCAATATGGACCGGCTAATGGCGAGCTGTCCGAATGCGACGCTGATCACGCATGGCCCCGATGTGGGTTTGCCGCGCGGGCAAATGGGGAACTCCGAAGTGGGGCATACAAATATCGGCGCGGGTCGTGTCGTGGCGATGGATCTGGGGCAGATTGATCTGGCGATTGAGGAGGGCACGTTTCAGGCGGAACCCGCCTTGCTGGCCTTCATAGACACGCTGAAGGCCAATGGCGGCACTGCGCATTTAATGGGCGTGGCCTCGGATGGCGGCGTGCACGGGCATATCGTGCATATGCTGGCTGCGGCGAAAGCGATTGCCGATGCGGGCGTGCCGGTTGTGATCCACGCGATTACCGATGGGAGGGATGTTGCGCCGGATTCGGCGTTGGGATTCGTGACCGATTTGGCCGAGAAGCTGCCCAAAGGCGCGCGCATTGGCACTGTGATCGGGCGCTATTGGGCCATGGACCGCGATAATCGCTGGGACCGGGTGGCGCGGGCGTTCGGCGCGATGGCCAACGGGCAGGGCGAGGCGGCTGGCAGCGCTGTTGCAGCGGTCGAGGCGTCGTATTTGAGGTCCGAAATGGACGAGTTCATCGCCCCTACGGTCATCGACGGCTATGCGGGTATGAAGGCGGGCGATGGCCTCTTCTGCCTGAATTTCCGTGCCGACCGCGCTCGCGAAATCCTTGCCGCCTTTGGCGCGCCTGAGTTTGACGGGTTCGAGGCAGAACGCCCGCAGCTCAGCGCAATGCTCGGCATGGTCAACTACTCGGACGCTCATAGCACCTACATGCAGACCGTATTTCCGAAACGCGAGCTGACCAACACGCTTGGTCACTGGGCCGCGATCCACGGCAAGACGCAGTTCCGTCTGGCGGAGACCGAGAAATATCCGCATGTGACCTTCTTCCTCAACGGCGGTCAGGAAGCACCGGAAACGGGCGAGGATCGGTTCATGCCCAAAAGCCCTGCGGTTGCCACCTATGACCTTCAGCCCGAAATGTCTGCCGCCGAGGTGACGGACAAATTCGTCGAGGCGATCCAGCACGGCTATGACCTGATCGTGGTGAATTATGCCAACCCCGATATGGTCGGCCACACCGGCGATCTTGAGGCTGCCAAAGCCGCCTGCACCGCCGTCGATTCCGGGCTTGGCAAGGTGCTGGCAGCGCTTGAGGTCGCGGGCGGCGCGATGGTGATCTGCGCCGATCACGGCAATTGCGAAACGATGATCGATCCGGTCACGGGCGGGCCGCATACGGCCCATACTCTCAATCCCGTGCCGGTGATCCTTGTGGGTGGGCCTGAAGGGGCGAGCTTGCACGATGGACGGCTTGCCGATCTTGCGCCGACCTTGCTGGAGTTGATGGGAATGGACCTGCCGCCTGAGATGACCGGGCAGAGCCTGATCACCGGATGATCCGCGCGCTGTGCCTCTGCTTTATCCTTAGCGTCACCTCGGCGCAGGCCAATCCTGTGGCCGAAGCGGAAGCTGCCGTCGCCCAGTTGCAAGCGGCGGCGAATGCTTTGGTCGCGGCGGATACGGCCGAAGACCGCATCGCATCGCTGACCCAAACCGTGCGCGCCTACGAGGCAGGTTTATCAGCTTTGCGCGGGGGTATGCGCCAAGCCGAGATCCGTGCGCGGGTGATCGAGACGCGGCTGACCCAAGATGAGGCCAAGCTGGGCGATCTGCTCGCTGCCCTGCAAATCATTCAACGCACGCCCGCTCAGGTCTTGCTGATCCATCCGTCCGGTCCCATCGGCAGTGCCCGCGCGGGCATGATGGTGGCCGAACTGACGCCTGGATTGCAGCAACAGGCCGACGCGCTGCGCCGCGATTTTGAGGATCTGACGCTGATCCGCCAAACCCAAGACGCTGCCCTGACCCAGCTTCAAACCGGGCTAACGGGCGCACAAACTGCCCGCGCAGCGCTGGCCACCGCGATGTCCGAGCGCGAAGGCGTGCCCCCCGCGCAGCCCGACCGCGCGATGTTGCAGGCGCTTTTGCAAAGCAGTGACAGTCTTTCGGCATTTGCGGTGGGTCTCGGTGGGCTTGAGCAGCTCCCGACGCCTTCACAGAATTTTGCGGACCTGCGCGGTGCGCTGCCTTTGCCTGTGAGCGGCACGCGCCTGCGCGGATTTAACGAGGCCGATCAGGCTGGTATCACCCGTCCGGGCCTCGTTCTGGCGGTAAGTGCTGGCGCTTTGGTGACCGCACCCGTGGCCGCGACGGTGCGATATGCTGGACCGCTGCTCGATTATGGTAACGTGATCGTGCTGGAACCTGAGGCAGACACCCTGTTGATCATTGCCGGGTTAGGGACAGTATTCACTAGAACAGGAGATATTCCCGGCGCGGGCGCGCCTTTGGGCCTTATTGCAGGCCAAGCAGCGCTTAGTGGTGGGATTGACGGTGGTCAAACACGGCGTGAAACGCTTTATTTGGAACTCAGGCAGAACCAGCAACCGATAGACCCGGCTGGATGGTTCGTGAACGACGAGGATTGAGGCAGATGCAAAGATATATTGTAGCCGCGCTGGGCGGAACGCTGGCGGGCGCATTGATGGTCACGCAAATCGCGGGCCCACTTGTGGCGCAGGAAAGTTCGCGCCAAGCCTCCGTATACGAGCAGCTTGACCTGTTTGGCGACATTTTCGAGCGTATCCGCTCGCAATATGTCGAGGAGGTCGAAGATGCCGACCTGATCGAGGCGGCCATCAACGGCATGCTTACCTCGCTCGATCCGCATTCCAGCTATCTGCCGCCCGACAATTTCGACGACATGCGCGTCCAGACCCGTGGCCAGTTCGGGGGTCTCGGGATCGAGGTGACCCAAGAAGAGGGCTTCGTGAAGGTCGTCGCGCCGATGGATGACACCCCAGCGTTCAATGCCGGGGTCGAGGCTGGCGATTTCATTACCCATGTCGACAACCAGTCGGTGCTTGGCCTGACCCTGAACGATGCCGTCGATCTTATGCGCGGCGAGGTCGGATCCGAGATTATCATCACCGTGGTGCGCGAAGGCATGGACGAGCCGTTTGATATCACCATCATCCGCGATGTGATCCGGTTGACGGCTGTGCGTGCGCGCACCGAAAGCAATGCGGTCGTGATGCGGATCACCACCTTCAACGATCAGACCTACCCTAACCTCGCCGATGGCCTGCAAGAACAGATCGCGGAACTAGGCGGGATCGATAATGTTGATGGCATCATCCTTGATATGCGCAACAATCCCGGCGGTCTGCTGAACCAGGCAATCCGCGTGTCGGATGCGTTCCTGAACGAGGGCGAGATTGTCTCTACCCGTGGCCGTGACGCTCAAGATGGCGAGCGGTTCAACGCGGTCGAAGGCGATCTGGCGCAAGGCAAACCTATCGTCGTCCTGATCAACGGCGGGTCTGCATCTGCGTCCGAGATCGTCGCAGGCGCGCTGCAAGATCACCGTCGCGCGATTGTTATTGGCACCAAAAGCTTCGGCAAGGGCTCCGTGCAGTCGGTCATTCCGCTGCGGGGGGATGGGGCGATGCGCTTGACCACGGCGCGGTATTACACGCCGTCGGGGCGGTCGATTCAGGCCCTCGGCATCTCGCCCGACATCGTTGTGCAGCAACCGCCGCGCCGCGATCCAGCTGAAGTCGAGGCTGAAGCCGAGAACGCCCCACAGCGCCGGTCCGAGGCGGGTTTGCGCGGCGCACTCGACAACGACTCGATGACCGACGCACAGCGCGAGCAGGCTCTGGAAGAGCAAGAGCGCGCAGCCGAGGTCGCCGAGTTGCGCCTTGAGGATTACCAACTGGCCTATGCCATCGACATCCTCAAAGGGCTGAATGCACTTGGCCCGCAACGCTAACCTCAGCCCGGCTGAGATTGCCGCGCTTCCTTACCGCAAATGCGTCGGTGTGGTCCTCGCCAATGGTCAGGGCCACATCTTCGCCGCTCAACGCATCGACAGCCCGGTGTCAAACCCCGCGTGGCAAATGCCACAAGGCGGAATCGATCCGGGCGAGAGTGTCGAGCAAGCCGGTTTCCGAGAGCTGTGCGAAGAAACCGGGGTGACGGCGGATCAGGCTGATCTGGTGGCGGTGCACGACGCGTGGCTGCCCTACGATCTGCCGCATGATCTGGTCGGCAAAATCTGGGGTGGGAAATATCGCGGGCAGCAGCAGCAATGGGTCTTGATGCGGTTCAAAGGTGTCGATGCCGATATTCGTATCGATGGTGAGCACCGTGAATTCTCTGCATGGGCGTGGAAATCGCCTGAAGAGGTGTTCGAAGGCATCGTGCCGTTCAAGCGCGAGGTTTATGCGGCGGTGTTCAAGGCGTTCGAGGGGCAGATATGATCCGCTCCGCTGTTATCGCCGCTCTGGTCTGCATGGCGCAACCGGCAGCAGCCTTGTCGTGCCTTCCTTATTGGGTTCAGGATAGTTGGCATGACGCGGTCGCTGCGTCCGAGCGCTATATCGTGGTTGCAGGTGAATTTGCGTTGGACCAACCCGTGCGCCACCGGCCACCGGACGTGTCCGAACCGAATGCCGATCCTATCACTGTGCGCGCGCAATTTGATGCGCAGATCATCGCGGGCGGTGGAGGCGAGACGCGACTTGAGGGCACCGCAACCCTGACCTTCGGTTGTATCGCGGCATGGTGCGCCGGGGCCCCTGATGGTCCGATGCTCGTGTTCCTGCGCGAAGATGGTCCGGGTCAATACAGCTCGGAAACCGGACCTTGCGGAGGCTTCATCTACGCGGACCGCCCACAAACCCGCGCGATGATCCGCGCCTGTGCGGCGGGCGGCACATGTTTGTCTGCCTCCGACGCGATGGGCAACTAGCCCCTTCCCACGGGCAACGACCCCGGTTACATGCCGCGCATGGGACAAAAACTCGATACACGGGCCATCGGCCTCGACGTGGGACTTTCGGCCACCAAGTGGCTGACGGGCGCAGAAAACCTGCATTACGGTCTGTGGACTGGGCTTGAAGTGAATGCGGCCAATGTGGGCGCTGCGCAATCGGCCTATACCGACAAACTGTTCAAGCTGTTGCCCGAAGGCAAGCTGCGTATCCTCGACATCGGGGGCGGTGCTGGCGAGACGGCGGCGAAGCTGCTGGCGCTGGGCCATTCGGTCGATATCGTGGTGCCAAGCGCGTTTCTGGCGGGTCGGTGCCGCGAGAATGCGCCGGGCGCTGTGGTGCATGAGATGATGTTTGAGGATTTCGCCAGCACTCAGCCTTTCGATCTGTGCCTGTTTTCCGAGAGCTTCCAATATATCCCAATCGAGATCGCGCTGGATAAGGCCGCAACCCACGCGCCCGGCGGTCATATCATCGTGTCTGATTGCTTCCGCACGCCTGAAGGTGGCACCCAAGAGGGTCACAAACGCAAGGTTGGCGGCGGGCATCACGTGGCCAAATGGCGTGAGGTTCTGGCCGCGCGTCCCCGTCTTGAGATGCTGAGTGAGGAAGACATCACCGAGGCTGTCGCGCCTTCGGTGGATGTGGAGCAGGAGTTTTTCCTTATCTTCGGCCTCGCCCTGACCCGCATCGACGAGGAAATGACCCGCAAGAAGCCGCGCGTGCGGTGGGTCTTGAACAAGATCCTCCGGTTGGTGTTGTCGGAAAAAGCCCGCACGCGGATCTTGCAACGCATTACCGAGCGGACCCGGACGGCTGAGGCGTTTGTGGCGAATAATCGATATTTGATGGCGAAATTCGCAGTGAAATAGGGTGTTTGGGGCGGCGGGCTTAAGCCCGCCCTACGGCATCCACCCAGGAGCGCGGGTTTTAACCCGCATTCGCCATCATCGCCCGTGAACGAACGCCACCTCGGTAAACCGCCCGCGCAACGCCTTCGTCCGCGCCGCAACCGTCTCGGGCGTATCCGTCGCCAAAGCCTCCCCAATCAAAGCTGCAATCTCCGCGCAATCGGCAGGCGTCACCCCGCGCCGCACCAACTCTGGCGTGCCCATGCGCAGGCCTTCGCCGCTTTCGGTCGGCAACCCAATCGCACTCGCCAAGAACCCTGCCTTGCGCAAGTGCTTGGCCATCTCGTGACCACCTCCATATGCGTCGGCCTCCAACGCGAACTGGTGCGACCGCGTGAAGCCCTTACCTGCCGCAAAAACCGGCAAACCCAGATCGTGCAACGCCCCCGCCAACGCCTGCGCGACGTCGATCATCGCCTGCGCGTAGCCCGCACCAAAGTCGCGCCAATCGAGCAGGCTTAGCGCCAAGGCCGCCGTCTTGCCCGCATCGAAATTCGCGGTCATGCCGGGAAACGCAATCGCGTCCAGACGTTCGGCAATCTCGGCATCATTGCTGACGATCAAACCGCCCGCAGGCCCGCCGAGGCTTTTATAGGTGCTCATCGTCATCAAATGCGCACCTTGATCGAGCGGATTTTCCCAAGCGCCCCCGGCAATAATCCCGCATTGATGGGCCGCGTCAAACAACACCTTCGCGCCGACCTCATCGGCAATCTCGCGCACCTCGGCCACCGGATGTGGGAACAGGTTCAGCGAGCCGCCGATGGTGATCAACTTAGGGCGGACCTTCAAAGCCAGCGCGCGCAACGCGTCCAGATCGACGGTAAAGCCATCCGCATTCACCGGCGCGTCATGGGTCACCAACCCGTAAAGCCCCGCGCACCCCGCCATGTGATGCGTCACATGCCCGCCAATCGTCCCCGGCGGCGCGATGATCGCATCGCCGGGTTTCGTCAGCGCCATGAACGCATAGAGGTTCGCCATTGCGCCGGACGCGACCCGCACCTCGGCGTAGTGCGCGCCAAAAACCTCGGCAGCCAATTCCGCTGCGAGCACCTCGATCTGCTCTATCGCCTCCAGTCCCATCTCGTATTTGTCACCGGGATACCCAAGCGAGGGACGCCCGCCGAGACCGCGCGCAAGGACCGCCTCGGCACGGGGATTCATCACGTTCGTGGCCGGATTAAGGTTAAAGCAATCTTCGTCATGGATCGCAGTGTTCTCAACGATCAGCGCTTCGATCCGGGCGGCAATCGCGTCGGAAGGCTGGGTGGCATCGGCGGCAATACTTTGCACGCGGGCTTCACAAGCGGCGGGCACCCAAGGGCGCGGGGCCAGGTGGGTCATAACATGTCTCCTTTGATCCCGGATCAAACCTCACCTCGGCCTTGCCCACAAATCAGTTTTCTGAAAAATAAGGGTTAGAAAAACTGAAGGTAACTCATGGCCGTCGCACCACCTCGTCCCAAAGGCTTCGCGCTCAACGCTCTGCGCGCGGTTGAGGCTGCCGGTCGCTTGGGCAGTTTCGCCGCTGCCGCGCGCGAACTTGGCGTCACCCCCGGCGCAATCACCGCCCATGTCAAAGCGCTTGAGGCTGAGTTGGACGCGCCGATCTTCAAACGCACCGCGCGCGAAGTTGCGCCGACACCGCTGGGGCGCCGCGTTCTGCCGGACCTGACCCAAGCCTTCGATGCGGTCGGCTCTGCCAGCCAAACCTTGCGCCGGGAGGCCGCGCCCAAAACCGTCCACATCGCCACCTTGCCTGCGCTTGCGCAGTTGTGGTTGTCGCCGCGCCTGCCTGAATTGCGCAAGACGGACCCCGATATCACGATCTCGATCACAGCCCTCGAAGACCCGCCAAACCTGAAACGCGCGCCGTTTGATCTATGCGTGTTCTACGGCACCGGGCGGCAGGGCGATGGCATTGCCCAAGACGCGCTTTATCCGGTTTGCGCGCCCAGTGTGGCCGAAACTCTGCGCGCGCCCGAGGACTTGGCGCATATCGCGTGCCTGTCGGACGCGGTCTGGGCCGATGACTGGGCGAGGTGGCTCGCGATTGCCGCGCCGCACGCAAATATCGTGCCACGCGGGCCTGTCTTTTCGCTCTATGCGCTGGCGGTGGAGGAGGCGATCAATGGCGCGGGCGTCTTGATGGGGCATGAAACTCTGGTGGCGCGGCTGATAGACGAGGGCCGCCTTGTGCGCCCCTTCCCACAGCGCGCCCCCACGCCGGAAACGCTGCGCATTTGGTCCGACGCCCCCTTGCGCAAAGGCAGTGCTGCGGACCGGGTGCGGCGGCATTTGCTGCGCCTCGGCTAGTTGCAAATCCCGCTGGCGTGATCCACGGTCGCCCAAACGCGATCAGGGAGGGATACGAGATGCGCACGAAAGCAGCCGTGGCTTTGGAAGCCGGAAAACCGCTGGAGATTATGGAAGTGAACCTTGAGGGCCCGAAGGCGGGCGAGGTTCTGGTGGAAATCAAGGCGACGGGGATTTGCCACACCGACGAGTTCACCTTGTCAGGCGCAGACCCCGAAGGTCTGTTCCCAAGCATCCTTGGCCATGAGGGCGCAGGGATCGTTATGGAAGTGGGCGAGGGTGTCACGACCTTGAAGCCCGGCGACCACGTCATCCCGCTTTATACCCCCGAATGCCGCCAGTGTTATTCCTGCCTGTCGGGCAAAACCAACCTGTGCACCGCGATCCGAAACACCCAAGGCCAAGGCCTGATGCCGGACGGCACAACGCGGTTCTCGATGCTCGATGGGACGCCGATCTACCACTATATGGGCTGCTCCACCTTCGCCAATCACACAGTGATGCCCGAGATCGCGCTTGCCAAAGTGCGCAAGGACGCTCCGTTCGAGAAGATCTGCTATATCGGCTGCGGCGTGACCACCGGGATCGGGTCGGTCATCAACACCGCAGGAGTCGAGATCGGGTCCACGGCGGCGGTCTTCGGCCTCGGCGGGATCGGCCTGAACGTGATCCAGGGGCTGCGCATGGCGGGCGCGGATAAGATCATCGGCGTCGATCTGAATGACGGCAAGGAGGAGATGGCCCGCAAGTTCGGCATGACCCACTTTGTGAACCCCTCCAAGATCGACGGAACCGTGGTCGAGGAAATCGTCAAGCTGACCCAGACCGAGTTCGACCAGATCGGCGGCGTGGACTATTCGTTCGATGCAACTGGCAATGTCAAAGTGATGCGGGATGCGCTGGAATGCTCGCACCGGGGTTGGGGTGTGTCGGTCATCATCGGGGTCGCGCCTGCCGGGGCCGAGATCAGCACGCGTCCGTTCCAACTGGTCACAGGCCGCGTCTGGAAAGGCACCGCGTTCGGCGGGGCGAAAGGGCGCACGGACGTGCCGAAATTCGTCGATTGGTATATGGACGGCAAGATCGAGATCGACTCGATGATCACGCACACCATGCCGCTAGAGAAAATCAACGAAGCGTTCGATCTAATGCACGCGGGCAAGTCGATCCGGTCTGTGGTGATTTACTAGGGTAGTAGATGGTTCGGCGGGCAGAGCTTACACCTGAACTGGTGAACAGGACCCAGCCGCCGGACCAAGGCGAAATTCGGATTGCCGACACCAAGTGCGATGGGTTCGGGCTGCGGGTGTGGCGCACCGCTGGAGGGGTCGGGCGGGCGTTTGATCTGCGGGCGAAGGATGCGTCGGGGCGGTCTACGCGTCGGACATATAAGCCTAGATATGGCAGTCCGAACCTTACTTTTACACGCTTAGACCACCTGCGCGGCACCTTCGGTTTTTATCTGGAGGACGCGAGAGAGTGGGCAAGGGATCAGCGCCACAAGATCGCAGGATTGCCGACGCCGGAGGAGGTGGACTGGGCTAAACGGCGTTTGCTGCGCGAAACGGCGGAGGGTCAGTCATTTCTAGCGTATGCGGAGAGCTTCCTCGACAAGGGCCGCTCGAATGGCTGGTCCGAGGCCTATTGTGACGGCATTGCTGAGTTGGTCCATCTGCTTCCAAGGGAAGTTCTGGATGCGCCGCTTTGGCGTCTTGAACCGGACCGCTTCATCGACGGCCTCGTTGGAATGCCGACGCCGATGCACCGGATCGACAAGCTACGCGAGTTTGTTTCAAAAATGGTGAATTCCGAAACTGGCGCCGACGCCGGGTGGCAGTTGAGCGCTCGAGAAACCAGCCACCTCTATGCAGAGGCTTTTCGGCAAAGGCGTGGTCCCGCTTTGATCGCCGAGTTTGAGGCTGCTAAGGAGTTTTTGCCGGGAGTCTTACAATCGCTAGAGGCAGAGGACGAGCTTCGGTTCCAAGCAACGGCGCTTCAGCTCTACTTTGCAACGCGCTGCAAGCAGGCCCCCTTGTTGCGTGCGCGCTGGGCGATGATCGTTGACGGTATTTGGTATCCCTATTTCCCGCATGAGCAGTCGAGTTGGTATCTGGCGCGCGAGCGGCTTGATGAGGATGCGAGGGGACTACTTGAGCGGCATCGCGCGCGAATTCTCGAACAGTTTCCTGACAGTCCGTTCATTTTTCCGTCCGACATGTTTGCAGGCCAGCGGCCCATTCAGTCGTTTGATCGCTGCTGGCGTAAGGCTCTTAAGCGTGCGGGTTGGAACATCGTGCGAGATGGGGCACCTCGGCTGAGGAACTTTGCTCTGGTTGCTAGGCAGCGAACATCCCCGGCAAGGCTCGCCTCAACTTTTGTATATCGGAACTATAGCGGGAAGCTTGAAAACGCTGATGAACGAAGTCGAATTCTAGGATTGTTGGGAGGTCTCGGCAATCGGACCGTAGATTAGGTCAAGTTTGTCCAAGGTTTACAATTTCTCGCGCTAGTCCCTTGAAAAATTTAGAGCTGGGAGTCTTCCCCGAAATCTCAACGCTACCCCTGCACCGTAAAACCAGCTTCAACTTGGCCATCCCCTCAAACAGGACCACCACCATGAAGCACCTCTCCCACATCGAAATCGCTGTCATCAAAGCCCGCATCCTGCGCGGCGATCTTTATCATGACATCGCCGCTGACTACCGGATCAATATCGGGCGGCTATCGGACCTCAAGCACGGGCGCATTCATCGCAAAGTCGCGCCAGCGGATCTTACCTAGCGCACTCCTAAGCCCCCTAGATCACCGCAGCACCAAGTCCGATAGCTGCGCCCGGACAATCCCATCGGTGTCGTCGCTGTCGGATGACAGGGCCATCCCGACCAGCTCGGTCACCTCGCCCCCGAACGCACGCGCGAAATCGGCGGCGAGGTCCACGCGCTCGGTGAAGCTTCCGGTCCCGGCGGCGCGCAAGGCTATCGTGCGCCCGCGCTCACCCAGATAAGGCGATCCGACGACGGACCCGCGCGGATGGTTCCCGCCCCACACATACATGAGCACGCGCGCCTCCTCGATGCTGAGCAGCTTGCGGATGCCTGCGGTGCGGTTAGCCTCGGCGATCTCAGGGGGCATGAACACGAAATAAAGCGATAGGTTGCGGTCATCGCCGCCCCTTTGGTTCAGCGCCGTTGGCACCACGCTTTGCGTCACTGACCACGACCAACTTGCGCTGCGCGTGGCCCCGTCGCTGGGCGGCATTTGCGTCCATAGCATCGAGACGGTGCCGTCCGAGGTCACGCCAACACTGCCTGTCCCTTGCGTCCAGTCATTGCTGGAGAACATGGCAAAGCGCTGCTCGGTCCAGTCGGAAAAGGGCACGGCTTGGGCCATTCCGGCAAGGGCGAGCGTCAGGGTGCAGGCGAGGGGTGTCAGTCGGCGCATGGGGGCCTCTTTCGGGAAAATCTCGGTTGTCCCTGCATTGCATAGATCGGTGCGCAGGTGCGATCACACCCCTGCGAGCGCCGCGCCGATTGTGCCTTTCGCATATTCCTGTTCTGATCTGGCCATGACCCATCTGCGCCTTGCCACGCCGGAAGATGCCCCCGCCATCTGGGCGATCCTGAAGCCGATCTTTCGGGCGGGCGACACCTATACCATCGACCCGGATATCCCCCGCGAGGACGCGCTGGCGTATTGGTGTGCGGACACCAGTCATACTTACGTGGCCGAACACGCGGATCAAATCCTCGGCACCTTTTATATCAAGCGCAATCAGGCGGGGGGTGGGGCGCATGTATGCAACGCTGGATTTGCCACGTCGAGCGCGGCCCAAAGCAAGGGAATTGCCCGCGCGATGCTGGATCATGCGCTGGCCGAGGCTGCGCGTTTGGGCTTCGAGGCGATGCAATTCAACTTCGTGGTCTCGACAAACACCCGCGCTATCGCCATTTGGGAGAGGGCAGGCTTTCAGACCGTGGGTCGCCTGCCGGGGGCATTTATCCACCCACAACATGGCAAAACCGATGCGCTGGTGATGTGGAAAGACCTCGAACCAATAGATACCAAACAACTGTAAGGGGCCAATATGCCCAATGAAACCAAACTTCTCGCTGTCCTGATCGACGCCGACAACACCTCGCCGCAATGGGCTGAGGCGATTTTTGAAGAGATTGCCAGCCTTGGCGAGGCGTCTGTCCGGCGCATCTACGGCGATTTTTCCTCGAACTATCTCAAGGGGTGGGCCGAGAAACTCGCCACCCTCGCGCTGGTTCCGCACCAGCAATTTGCCAACACCATTGGTAAGAACTCGTCCGACATAGCACTTGTGATCGACGCGATGGACATCCTGCACACAGGGCGCTTTGATGGCTTCGTGCTGATCAGCTCCGACAGCGATTTCACCCGCCTCGCCAGCCGCATCCGCGAGCAGGGTGTCGATGTCTACGGGATCGGCCAGCAGAAAACGCCTGCCGCGTTCCGCAATGCCTGCAAGCGCTTCATCTATGTCGAGAACCTAATGGGCGATGCGGCTCCCGCCGATAAGACCGCCGCCAAACCTGTTAAGCGTTCCAAGCCGGAAGATGCGCGATCTCTCGTGCTGCGCGCCTTCGATGCGCTGGGCGATGAGGAGTGGGTGTCGCTGGGTCGTCTTGGGCAGCAGATTACGACGGCCAATCCCGATTTTGATCCGCGCAACTATGGCAAGCAGAAGCTTAGCGACTTGATACAGTCGCTCAAGATGGTGGAACTGCGTCAGGGCGATAACAACCAATTGCAGGTGCGCAGGCTCGACTAGATTTTGTAGCGCGCCATGAACAGTGCCAGCGCGTTCCCGATGATCTGTGCCACTTCCTCGTCTGAGGGCGGGCCGGACACCCCGAACAACAGCCGCGTGTGGGCGTCGGTGCGGCAAAGTTCGCAGAACTGGTCTGCCGCCAGCATCGGGTCGGTAATCGCCAGCGTGCCCTTCTCGGCGCAGCACGCCAGGTAGGTCGCCAATTCCAGCCGCGCGGTCATCGGGCCTGAATGGTAGTAGAGCTTGCCCAGTTCAGGGAACCGCTCGCCTTCCGCGACGCATAGCCGGTAGATGCCGAGGCCAACGCGCGAATTGATGAAGCCGATGATTTTTGCCGCCGCAATCGGCAGCACGATCTCGGGCGGCGCGTCCAGATCGACCTCGTCTTTGGCATTCTCGGCGAGGGCGGCGCATTCTAGTTGTGCGACTTCTAGGAAGAGCAGCCGCTTGTCGGGGAAGTAGCTATACAGCGTCGCCTTCGACACGCCCGCCTCGCGCGCGATGTCATCGACGCTGGCCCCGTCAAAGCCGTCACGCAGGAACACCGTGCGCGCGCCCGCGATCACGTCGCCGTATTTGCGCCCGCGCTTGGGCGGGACGGGTGCGGCTTTGGTGATGGGCTCATGCGCGGTCATGGCCCAATCGTAGCCTGAGATGGGTCGAGGCGACAAGGTTCGCTCTTGCAAGACGCCGCAGAAGGTTTAACTTAGAATCATTCTAAAAGATGAGGCTCAAATGCGCATTTCCCTGCCGCACCGTTTACGTTTTTCCGAGTTAAGCGAACAGGAAATCCTCGCGCTCGCTATCTCCAGCGAGGAGGATGACGCCCGCATCTATCGCGGCTACGCCGAGCAGTTGCGCGCTGAGTATCCGCAGTCCGCCGCAATTTTTGAGGACATGGCGATTGAGGAAGACGACCACCGCCAGCGGCTGATCGACCTGCATAAGACGCGTTTTGGCAATCTGATCCCCCTGATCCGGCGCGAGCATGTCAGTGGGTTCTACGACCGCAAGCCGGTGTGGCTGGCCGATGGTCTGGGGCTGGAGCGTATCCGGGGCGAGGCCGCACGGATGGAGAGCGACGCGCACCGCTTTTATGTGGAGGCCGCGAAGATCACTACCGATGCAGACACGCGCAAACTGCTTGGCGATCTCGCCGCCGCTGAGGCCGGACATGTGCGCAAAGCCGAAGGGCTTGAGACAACGCATCTGGACGACGACAGCCGCGACGACGAGGATGCCATCGCCAAACGCCAGTTCCTGCTGACCTGGATTCAGCCGGGTCTTGCGGGGTTGATGGACGGGTCGGTCAGCACGCTCGCGCCGATCTTTGCCGCCGCCTTTGCCACCGGCGACACGTGGCAGACTTTCCTTGTCGGGCTTGCGGCCAGTGTTGGTGCGGGCATTTCCATGGGCTTTACCGAGGCTGCCAGCGACGATGGCAAGCTGTCGGGGCGTGGCAGTCCGTGGAAGCGCGGTGTGTCGTCGGGCGTGATGACCACGGTTGGCGGGCTTGGACATGCGCTGCCCTACCTGATCACCGATTTCTGGACCGCGACGATCATCGCAGGCATCGTTGTGTTCGTTGAACTGTGGGCAATCGCGTGGATTCAAAACCGCTTCATGCAGACGCCGTTTTTCCGGGCAACCTTGCAGGTGGTGATTGGCGGGGCGCTCGTTCTTGCCGCAGGTATCGTGATTGGGTCTGGTTAGGCTGGCAGGTCCGCAAAGCCCATGCTAGGCGAGTTCTATGCTTGCGATCTTCCTGCAAACCCTTCCTTTCTTTGGCATCATCGCGCTGGGATACGGCGCGGGGCGCACTGGCTTTTTCACGCCTGAAGCGACGGCATATCTGACCAAATTCGTGTTCTACTTCGCGCTGTCGGCGATGCTGTTTCGGTTCGCCGCAAACCTGACCTTCGCCGATATTTGGCAGCCAGATGCGATGCTCGCCTATTTGTGGGCCACAGCCGTTGTCTACCTGATCGTCACCTGCGTCGCCCTGATCCGCAAAGTCAGCGTGGAAGAGGCGGCGGTCGAGGCGCAATGCGGCGTCATCGGCAATGTGGGCTTCCTCGGTATCCCGATGCTGGTGCTGCTTTTGGGCGAGGCGGCGGTTGTGCCGGTGATGGTGGTTCTTGCGGTAGATTTGCTGGTCTTCGGCAGCCTGATCGTGATCCTGATCACCGGCTCGCGCGATGGGCGCGTCAGCCTTGGGGTGCTTAGCACCGTTGGCAAAGGGCTCATGAAGAACCCTATGATTGTGTCGATTTTCCTCGGTCTGGTGTGGTCGGCGCTGCAACTGCCGATCCCGGATCCGATGAACAGCTTTCTGGCCACGCTGGGGGCCGCCGCCACACCCGGCGCGCTATTTGCCATTGGCGCATCGCTGGCCTCCAAATCTGCCGAGCGGATGGAGGTCGCGGCGTGGCTGTCCTTTGCCAAGCTGGTCCTGCACCCTCTGGCCGTGGCCTTCGCCGTGATCTTCTTTATCCCGCTCGATCCCTATACCGCTGGCGTGATCATCGCCGCCGCCGCCCTTCCCACTGCTGGCAATGTCTATATCCTTGCCGCTCATTACGGCGTTGCCCCCGCGCGGGTCTCGGCGACGATCCTTGTTTCCACCACGATCAGTGTGCTCACCGTGTCCGGCGTGATCGCGTGGGTCGGCACAGTTTAGGGTTCCATATTATGCAAACCGTATCCGAGAATCGCGCTTACGGCGGCACGCAAGGGGTCTACGCGCACAGTTCCGACGCCTGCGCCTGCGACATGACATTCGGTCTGTTTATGCCCGAGGTTGCGCAAAGCGGTCCGGTCCCGGTGCTATGGTATCTGTCGGGCCTGACCTGCACGCATGAGAACGCGATGGTCAAAGCGGGCGCGCAAGCGTTTGCGGCGCGTCACGGCATGGCGCTGGTGTTTCCTGACACCTCGCCGCGCGGCAAACATGTGGCCGATGATGCGGCCTATGATCTGGGCCAAGGTGCGGGCTTTTATGTGGACGCGACGCAAAAGCCGTGGTCCGCGAATTTCGGGATGTGGGATTATGTCAGTGACGAGCTTCCCAGCCTGCTGGCCGAGCACTTTGCAATTGATCCCGCGCGCCAAGCCATCACCGGGCATTCGATGGGCGGGCACGGGGCATTGACGCTGGCGATGGGTCTGCCGGGGCGGTTTGCGTCGGTGTCGGCCTTCGCGCCAATTGCCAACCCAACCGCCAGCGACTGGGGTCGCAAGCAACTAACCGCGTATCTGGGCAAGGACGAGGGCAATTGGGCTGCCCATGACGCAACGCTGTTAATGCGCGCGCAAGGCTTCAACGGTCCCGTTCTGATCGACCAAGGTGGCAATGATCAGTTCCTCGATCTGCTCAAGCCCGAGGCGCTGTCTCATGCTATGGCAGCTCGGCGTCAGGCCGGGATCTTCCGCATGCAGCCCGGCTACGATCATTCCTATTTCTTCGTCTCCACCTTCATTGGCGATCACATGGCCTTCCACGCACAGGCGCTTGGGCTGTGACGATCTATGTCGATGCCGATGCTTGTCCGGTGAAGGACGAGGTCAAAGCCGTCGCTCAGCGTCACGGCGTCGAGGTCAAGATGGTCGCCAATGGCGGTCTGCGCCCCGATCCGCATCCGCTGGTCGAGGTGGTGTTTGTGGCCGATGGCCCTGACGTGGCCGACATGTGGATCGCGGATCGTGCCAAGGCGGGTGACGTGGTGATCACCGGCGATATTCCCCTCGCGGCAAAAGCGGTGGAGGCAGGCGCGAAAGTCCTCAAGCACAATGGTGAGGCGTTGACCGAGGCCAATATCGGCAATGTGCTGGCGACACGTGACTTGATGACCGACCTGCGTGCGGCAGACCCGTTTCGCCAAGGCGGCGGTAAGGCGTTTTCCAAGGCGGACAGGTCTCGGTTCCGCGAAGCGCTAGAGCGCACCTTGCGCAGCGTTGCACCCTCCAGATGACGCAAGCCGTCGCCGTTCCATATTGGCTCGGCCCCGTTTGTGCCTTTGGCGCGATCAGTTGTTTCGCAATCAATGACATCGTGATGAAGGGGCTCAGCACGTCGTATGCGCTGCACGAAATCATCTTGTTCCGTGCGATCTTCGGCCTTGCGATCATGCTCGGGATCATCGTGCCGCTGACCTCTGGCTACCGCGCCTTGCGCACGCCGCGCTGGCCAATGCACTTGGCGCGGGGCGGGTGTATCGTGTTCGCCAACACCTTCTTTTTCATGGGGCTCGCGGCGATGCCTTTGGCTGATTGCGTCGCCCTCTTTTTCATCTCGCCGCTGTTGATCACCGGTTTTTCGGTGGTGTTCTTGGGCGAAACGGTCGGCCCCCGCCGCTGGACCGCGATCCTGGTGGGCCTCGTCGGCGTGATCATTGTCCTGCGCCCCGGCACGTCTGCGTTCCAGCCTGCCGCACTGTTTCCGATTGCGGCGGCGTTCGGATATGCGGGCCTGCACACGTTGACGCGCAAGATCGGCAATACCGAAAGTGCCGCGACCATGGCGTTCTACCTGCAAGCGATGTTTTTCTCGGTGTCGCTAGCGATGGGTCTGACCGTGGGCTACGGGCAGTTTGATACATTCGACAATGTCAGCCTCAGCTTTCTGTTCAGGGCGTGGGTTTGGCCGGAGGCAAGTTCGATCTTCGCGTTCGCGTGGCTGGGCCTTGCCACATCCGTGGGCGGCTGGCTGATCAGCCAAGCCTACCGCGTTAGCGCGCCCGCACATGTGGCCCCGGTCGAGTATGTGGCGATCCCATTCTCGGTGTTGGGCGGCATCTTGTTTTTCGGAGAATACCCTGACGGCGTCGCGTTAGCGGGGATTGCATTGATCTTGGCGTCTGGGCTTTACATGGTCTGGCGCGAAGGGCGCGGCGCGCGCATATAACGGAGGCGGGTTATGGCAGTTCAGGCAGTGGTGTTCGACATCGGCAATGTGCTGATCGAATGGGTGCCCGAGCGGTATTATGACCGCGTCTACGGCGAGCGCATGCGCAAACGTCTGTTTGCCGAAGTGGACCTGCACGGCATGAATGATGTGGTCGATAAGGGCGGCAATTTCCGCGATACGGTCTATGCCTGCGCCGAGGCGAACCCGGAATTTACCGACCTGATCCGCGATTGGCACGACCACTGGATCGAGCTTGCCGCCCCGGTCATCCCACAGTCCGTGCGCTGCCTCAGGGCACTTCGGGCCAAGAAAATAACAGTCTTTGCACTTACAAACTTTGGGATTGAAAGCTTTGACTACGCCAAGTCGATCTACCTGTTCCTAGAGGAGTTCGACCGCGCCTATGTCTCCGGTCACATGAAGGTCATCAAGCCTGAGGCCGATATTTATGCTATGCTAGAGACTGATTGTGGTGTGGCCCCCGAAGGCTTGCTGTTTGCCGATGATAAGGCCGAGAATATCGAGGCGGCGCGCGCGCGCGGCTGGCAGACGCATCATTTCACCGGACCCCAAGGCTGGGCGGATCGCCTCGTGGCCGAGGGGCTTTTGAAGCGCGAGGAGATTTTGCCATGACCCTAAGCATCGGCTGGGAAGCGGAAGAAAAGCTCGACTGGATCGCGCTGACCAAGGCGATTGAGGCAGGTCATATGCTGCCGCGCGCTGAGATCGGCGACACCTTCTTATACCGCGGCAAGGACACGGTTCTCAGCCGCGCGGCGTGGATCGACGGGCTGGGCATTGCGGTGAAGACGGCGACGATCTTCCCGGGCAATGCGGCTTACGACCTGCCCAGCGTCGGGGGTGGCGTGTCGCTTTACGAGGACAAGACAGGGCAGCTTGATGCGATCCTCGACTTCCGGTTGGTGACGAAGTGGAAGACCGCCGGAGACTCGCTTTTGTCGGCCATCAAGCTGGCCCCACCGAAGGTTGAGACGATCTTGATCATTGGTGCAGGCACAGTCGCGCGCACAGTGATCGAGGCGTATTCTGCATATTTTCCGAACGCATATTATGCGATTTGGAGTAGGCGTCCCGAAGCCGCCGAAGCGCTTGCATCAGACCGCGTTACACCTGTGACAGACCTGCCCCGCGCAGTGGCGAATTCCCATATTATCGTTTCGTGTACTATGGCAACCGATCCGGTGTTAAAAGGCGAGTGGTTGAGCCCCGGAACCCACCTCGATCTGATCGGCGCCTACCGTCCTGACATGCGCGAGGTCGATGATGAAGCGCTGCGCCGCGCCGAGATTTTCGTCGACAGCCGCGCCACCACAATGGGCCATATCGGCGAGATTGAGATCCCGTTGCAAAGCGGCGTGATCACACCAGACGACTTGCGCGCAGACTTCTACGATATGGCGAGCGGTGCGTTTGCGCGCTCAGGGCCTGACGCGATCACCATCGCCAAGAACGGCGGCGGCGCGCATCTGGATCTAATGACCTGCGCCTATATCCGCAACGCTGTGACCGCCGGATGATTTGGGCGCTTAGCCTTGGGCTTGCGGGCCTCGCGCTCTGGCCCTTTCTGGCGGAGGCCTTGCGCAAGCCTGTGGACGCGCTGCTGCAAGCCGAGGCGCCGGGCAATTTTGTCGAACTTGCCGGGGGTGCCACGCATTACAGATGGGATGGTCCCGAAGGCGGCCCTGTCGTGGTTCTGATCCACGGGCTGAGCACGCCCAGCTATGTGTGGGATGCGATTGTGCCGGGGCTGACGGCGCTGGGATTTCGCGTGCTGCGGTTCGATCTTTATGGGCGCGGGTTCTCGGATCGGTTGACCTCGCGCGGTGATCCGGGTCGTTATGTAGACCAACTCGACGGGCTGCTTGAGGCGTTGGGCGTGACCGGGCGTGTCTCGCTGATCGGCTTTTCAATGGGCGCGCGGATTGCGGTGGATTTCGCGGCCAAGGATGCCGACCGTGTAGGGCATTTATGTCTGGTTGCTCCTGCGGGCTTGGTGCAGCTGATATCCCCCGCAGATCGCATTGCGCGTGATTGGCCGGGTTTTGGCGATTGGTATTGCCGCGCGCTGGGCGTCTACCGTCAGCGCAAAACGATCGATGCGCAATCGCAAGGCAGCCATATCGATGGGATCGGAGCGCGCTTGCTGGCGGAGACGAAGCTGCGTGGCTATGCCCCCGCGATACTCGCCGATATGCGGGATGTGTTGCGCGATACCGACGTGGCCGAACATGGGGTGGTGCACCGGGCGTCTGTGCCGATGGCGGCGCTGTTCGGGAGCCGCGATTTGGTGGTCCCTGTGATCTCTGCCGAGCAACTGGGCGATTGGAACCCGGACGCCAATATCGAGATTGTCGAGGATGCGGGGCATAGCTTGCCGCACACGCACCCGGACGCGGTGGTCGACGCGTTCGGGCGGTTGAGCGACGATTTTCTTTAGGCGGTTGCCAGCGCGGTCCGTTTCTCGCGGATTGGCAAATGCACGATGGCGCTGAACGCCCCGACGCCCACGCCGATCCACCACACGGCGGTATAGTCGCCATAGACATCGTAGAGCGCGCCGCCGAGCCAGACGCCTAGGAAGCTGCCGAGTTGGTGGCTGAAAAACACCAGCCCATAGAGCGTGCCCATGTAGCGTAACCCGTATAAATGCGCGACGAGGCCGGATGTCAGCGGGACTGTGGCCAGCCACAGTGAGCCCATGACAAGGCTGAAGATCACAACACTGGTCGGGGTGATCGGCATTAAGATGAAGGTCGCTGCCGCAATCGTGCGTCCGGTATAGATCCCTGCCAGCAGGTATTTTTTCGGGAAACGATTGCCTAGATACCCTGCGAAGATGGTGCCCGCGACATTCGCCAAGCCAACAAGGCCAAGCGCGATGGCCCCTAGCGCAGAGGTGGTCGTGATGCCAATCCCCGCAAGCACGCCGTTTGGATCGATGGGGCCGCAGAGCTCGGTCACGAAAGCGGGGAAATGCGCAGTCATGAAGCCCAGTTGGTAGCCGCAGGAGAAGAAGCCGAGGAAGATAAGCGCATAGCTCGGGTCGCGGATGGCGCGCATGAGGACGGTGCTCATGGCCTCTTGCAATTCGGCTTTGCTGGCGGCTTCTGGCGCGCGCATCATCGGAAGGAACAGCAGGGCCGCTATGACCATGGCGGCGAAGATCAAGAAGACCGTTTCCCACGTGTAGCTGCGCAGCAAGACCTCCGCGAGCGGCGGGCCGAACACTTGACCCAGCGATCCTGCCGCAGTTGCCAGCGCAAGTGCCATCGAGCGGTGTTTGTCGCTGGCCGCACGTCCGACCATCGCAAGAATGACACCAAACCCCATGCCCGCGATACCGAACCCGACGAGAATGTTGAGGCCCTGCATTGCCCCCGGCGTCATCGCCATAGTGCTAAGCACGAGGCCCACCGCGTAGCAGATCACACCAAGCACAATCGCGCGGCGGTCGCCGAACCGTTCTGCAATGGCCGAGAATATCGGTTGTCCAATACCCCAAGCGAGGTTCTGGATAGCGATGGCCATGGAGAACTCGGCGCGGGGCCAGTTAAAATCCTCGGCAATTGGGATCTGGAACACCCCGTAGCTGGCGCGCACGGCAAATCCCAGCATCAAAACGATGCACCCACCGATCAAGACGGGGGTGAAGATACTGTCGGATTTGGTGCGCATTGGGGGCCTCCGGGCGTGCGCGCATAAGGCCTTCAAAGCGGATCAGAGGTCAAACTGCAATTTCTGACGTAGTGCATTAGAAAAACTGATGCGAAGGTGCTGCGGCGCGCGTATGACGGGGAACGATGCGAGAGAAATTGACCACAAAATACAAGGCGCTCGTGGCCGAGGGCGCGCTGCATGCGGATGCCGCCCAGCTTGCGGTTTTGACCGAGCTTGAGGGCGTGCGCGCGATGGTCGAGGCCCCGCCTCCCAAGCGCAGTATCCTGTGGCGCGTGGGCAAGAAAGCGGTGCCCGAGGGCAAACGCGGTGCCTATCTGTGGGGCGGTGTCGGGCGCGGCAAGTCGATGCTGATGGATTTGCTGTTTGAGCAGACCAACATAACCGAAAAGCGCCGCGTGCATTTTCATGCCTTTATGCAGGAGGTCCATGCTGCGTTGCATGAGGCGCGCAAAACCGGGGTTGAGGATGCCTTGAAGCCGGTTGCCAAGGACATCGCGCGCGACCTGCGGCTGCTGTGTTTTGACGAGATGCAGATCACCGACATCACCGATGCAATGCTGGTAGGGCGGTTGTTTGAGCAGCTTTTTGCAGACGGTGTGGTGATTGTGACGACCTCCAATCGTCCACCGGGTGATCTGTATAAAGACGGGCTGAACCGCGATCTGTTCTTGCCGTTTATCGCGCAACTGCGTGAGCGCATGACCGTGCGCGAATTGATCAGCGACACGGATTACCGCCAAAACAGGCTTGAGGGCGCAGCGCGGTATTTCACGCCGTTGGGGGCTGCGAGCCATGCGGCGCTGGATGGGATCTGGGAGGATTTGTCGGGCGGTGATCCCGATGGTTTGGTGCTGACCGTAAAGGGGCGGCAGCTAGAGATCGTGCATTTTCACAACGGTGTTGCGCGGATGAGCTTTTGGGATCTGTGCGGACGCCCCTTGGGCGCAGGCGATTATCTGGCGTTGGCGAAGGCAGTGCGCGTGCTGATCCTTGACGGGGTGCCGCAGCTAGGGCGCACCAATTTCAATGAGGCCAAGCGTTTTGTGACGCTGATCGATGCGCTCTATGAGGGCGGTGTGACCTTGATTGCGAGTGCCGCGTCGCAGCCGGAGACGCTCTATATCGAGGGCGAGGGCAGTTTTGAGTTTGAGCGCACGGCGAGCCGGTTGCGCGAAATGCAGGGCGCGGATTGGGGCCGCGATTAGGCCTAGCCATTGTCCTTGAGAACGTCGCCCGCGAGATAGAGCGACCCGCAGATAAGGATGCGGGCGTTAGGGGATTTGGCGATGATTGCCTCTAGGGCGGCTTGGACACTTGGCGCTTCAGCCCGGTCAAACCCGACGCCGTGCGCGTGATCGGCGGTTTGCGCCGCAGACAAGGTCGCGGGCGCATCGGGGATGGAGACTGCGGTGAGCGTCTCGGCCACCGCGCGCAAGGGGCGCAGAAACCCGGCGATGTCTTTGGTGTTGAGCATACCGCAGATCAGGTGCGTCGGGCGTTTGGGCAAGGCCTGTAAAGTGGCGACGGTCGCGCGCGCGCCTGCGGGATTGTGGCCGCCGTCCAGCCAGACTTCGGCGTGAGGGGCCGCGCTCACCAACGGGCCCTTGCGCAGGCGTTGCATTCGCGCGGGCCAAGTTGCGTTTGTAAGTGCGGCCTCGCACGCGGCTTCGGGCTTGCCGAGGGCACGGAGAACGGCCAGCGCAGTGCCTGCGTTCTCGATCTGGTGCGGACCCGGAAGGCTGGGCAAGGGCAGGTCCAGAAGGCCGGTTTCGTCCTGGAAGATCAGGCGGTCGCGCTCGGTCGTCACGTGCCAGTGTTGGCCGTAGACCAGCAAAGGCGCACCAAGACGCATGGCGCGTGCCTCGATCACGTCCAACGCAGCCTCGTGCTGGCGCGCAACCACGCAAGGCACACCGCGCTTGATGATTCCGGCTTTTTCGCCTGCAATTTCCTCGATCGTGTCGCCGAGGAATTGCTGGTGGTCCAGATCCACAGGCGTGATCACCGTCATCGCAGGTTTTTCAACCACGTTGGTCGCGTCCAACCGCCCGCCAAGCCCGACCTCTAGCAAGGTCCAATCGGCGGGGGTGCGCGCGTAAGCCATGAGGGCGGCAATCGTCGTGATCTCGAAATACGTAATCGGCGTGTCGCCATTGGCCGCCAAGCAATCGTCGAGGATGGCGATCAACGCGTCCTCGTCAATCAGATCGCCCGCGAGGCGGATACGTTCGTGGAAGCGCACCAAATGGGGGGATGTATAGGCGTGACAGGTCTCGCCCACGCCTTCCATCCCGGCGCGGATCATCGCAAGGGTAGAGCCTTTGCCATTGGTGCCCGCAATATGGATCACCGGGGGTAGCGCATCTTGGGGGTTGCCGACAGCGGCCAGCAAGGACCACACGCGGTCCAGCGTCAGGTCGATCAGCTTGGGATGCAGCGCGTGCATCCGTTCCAGCAAGCGGTCGGAGCTGCGCGCAGCCTCTTGGGTCACGCTTTGGTCTCTGCCGGGGTGGTTTGCGTTTTGGGCGCAGGGCTTTTGGCGTCAGGCGCGTCAGGCTTGGGGGCCTCAAGCGCTTGCGGTTCGGGCGCCGGCAAATCACCGCGCACGGCAGGGGGTTGCTTCATCAACATCCGCACGATGGTGATCAACTCCTCGCGCATCTGCGGGCGCGGCGTAACACGGTCGAGCATCCCGTGATCGAGCAGATATTCCGCGCGCTGGAAGCCCTCGGGCAGCTTTTCACGGATGGTTTGTTCGATCACGCGGGGGCCTGCAAAGCAGATCAGCGCGTTTGGCTCAGCGATATGCACATCACCCAGCATTGCGTAGGACGCCGTGACGCCGCCTGTGGTTGGGTGCGTCAGCACGACGATATAGGGCAGGCCTGCCTCGCGCAGCATCTGGATCGCCACGGTCGTGCGCGGCATCTGCATGAGGCTGAGAATACCCTCCTGCATGCGCGCGCCCCCAGCGGCGGAGAACAGGATCAACGGCGCTTTGAGCTTCACCGCACGCTCGGCTGCCGCGATGATCGCGTTGCCCACATACATGCCCATGGACCCGCCCATGAAGCTGAAATCTTGGGCGGCAACGATGATCTTGGTGCGCCCAATCTCGCCTTCGGCCACAAGCATCGCTTCGGCCTCGCCCGTATTCCGCTGCGCGGCCTTCATGCGTTCGGGATATTTCTTCTGGTCGCGGAATTGCAGCGGATCGGCCATCGGCGCTGGGACCGCAACGTCAGTGAAGATGCCGCCGTCAAACAGCGCGGCGCAGCGATCACGCGGCGAGATGCCCATGTGATGACCGCAGGACGGGCAAACGTTCAGATTGTCCGACAACTCGCGGTGAAAAAGCATCGTGCCGCAATCATCGCATTTGGTCCAAAGGTTCTCGGGCACTTCTCGACGCGAAAAGAGCGAGTTGATCTTCGGGCGGACGTAATTGGTGATCCAGTTCATCGCACGGGCCTTGCTGACGTTTCTGAAAGGTCAGTTAAGCGGCGAGGCTGGGAAATGCAATTAGCGCGTCGCGGCGGTCGCGGTTTGGATCACGCCATAGCCACGCGTATCTATATCGGTGCCATGAAGCCGCTCGGCACTGTTGGCGACGAGGACAAGGCTACCTGTGCCCATCAAACCAATGAGGGTGGCGACTGTTAGAACTGCTTTGCGCATGTTTTTGGTCTCTTCGGACTGCATTTTTTACTGCTCACTCAATCTACTAGCGTTAACACCTGCTTAACGTGTCCATTTGTCGAAAGGTCGGGGAAAAATTGTTCAATTGGTGTCATCGGTGCAACGCCGTGCGAATTGCTGCCCAGATCAGCACCGTGACGGCCATGTCCTGTGCGATCATCGGGAGCAGCACATCGGTATCGTCAAACCGGAACGGCGTCAGGTAAAGCGACAGCCCCGAGATGGATCCGGGCACCGCAACAGCCAGCAGCGCGAGGCAATTATTGGCGAAGTGAAACCCCCATGCCGCCGCGATGGAGCCGGTCTTGGCGGTCAGGTCTGCGGCCAGAAGCCCAAAGATCGTCGCCGCCGCCAGCATCAGGGGCGCTGTGCTGCCCATCCCGGCGGGGTCGAAATGTGCGAGGCCGAACAGAAGCGATGGGACCAGCATCCACACAAGCGGGTTGGCAAAGCGCGCGGTGAGTTGTTGTTGCAGGTAGCCGCGAAACAGAAGCTCCTCCGCCCCGGTTTGGATCAAGATCGCCAGCAGCGCCAGTGGCAGCAGCATCGCCCAAGTGGCGAAGGCGAGGTTTGCCTCGACCGGATTGCGCCATAAAAACCACGCCAGCGACAAGATCAGGATGGCGAAGGCAATGCCTGCACTGCGGGCGAAGTCGCCGCTAACATGGCCGTTTTGACCGATCAGGCTGAGCAGACCGCGACGATGTAGAAGCCGTGCGGCTGCAAGGGCGGCGAATACCATGCCGAGGAAGGTTGATAGCACCATGAGCGTGGCGATGGGTGTATCTGGTTCCTGTAAGCGCGCGATCCACACGGCAAGCGCCTCAGACCCGACCACAGCAACAAGAAGCCCGGTCATTGCACCTAGGGTCAGCGCGAATACAACGAGGGCGACACCGCATCCCAAGACCAGTCGCCAAAGGGCGGACCGCTCGGTCGCAGGGGCGATAAAGGCGGCGTGGGCGGGGTAGCGCATGGTCAAGGCCTTGAGGTTGAAAGAGGTCTTGGCGCTTGTGTGCCGCCGAGCGCTGACTTATCCAAGCAGGTAACGCCATTCAAGACCCGCGCGACCGGGGGGAGGACACGCCATGAGCAGCCAATTTGACAAAACCAAACTACCAAGCCGCCATGTAACCGAAGGCCCGTCGCGGGCCCCGCACCGGTCGTATTTCTACGCGATGGGTCTGCGCGAAGAGGAAATTCACCAGCCTTGGGTCGGCGTTGCGACCTGCTGGAATGAAGCGGCCCCGTGCAATATCTCGCTGAACCGTCAGGCCCAAGCGGTCAAGCTGGGCGTCAAGCAAGGCAACGGCACCCCGCGCGAATTCACCACGATCACCGTCACCGACGGCATTGCGATGGGTCACGAGGGGATGCGCAGTTCGCTGGCCTCACGCGAGGCGATTGCTGACACGGTCGAGTTGACCATGCGCGGCCACTGCTATGACGCGATTGTCGGCCTTGCGGGTTGCGACAAATCCCTGCCCGGAATGATGATGGCGATGGTGCGGTTGAACACGCCGTCGGTCTTTATCTATGGCGGCTCGATCCTTCCGGGGCGCCTCGACGGGAAAGACGTCACCGTCCAAGACGTGTTCGAGGCCGTGGGCCAGCACCAAGCGGGCAACATGTCCGACGAGGCGCTGGAAATTCTGGAACGTGTTGCTTGCCCTTCGGCGGGTGCGTGCGGCGGTCAGTTCACTGCCAACACCATGGCTTGCGTGTCCGAGGCGATTGGTTTGGCGCTGCCGAACTCCGCAGGTGCTCCGGCCCCTTACGAGAGCCGCGATCAGTATGGCGTGGCCTCGGGTCAGGCCGTTATGAAGCTGATCGAGAAGAACATCCGCGCCCGCGATATCGTGACGCGCAAATCGCTTGAGAATGCCGCGCGTATTGTGGCTTGCACAGGTGGGTCCACGAATGCGGGTCTGCACCTTCCGGCAATTGCCCATGAGGCCGGGATCGATTTTGATCTGAATGATGTTTGCGAGATTTTCCGCGACACGCCCTATTTCGTCGATCTCAAGCCCGGCGGTCAGTATGTGGCCAAAGACATGTATGAGGCCGGCGGCGTGCCCGTTGTTATGAACGAATTGCGCCGCGCGGGTCTGATCCACGAGGATTGCATGACCGTCACCGGACGCAGCATCGGCGAAGAGCTGGATATGGTGACGCTCAAGGCCGATGGCCGCGTGGTCTATCCGGTGGAAACGCCGATCTCGGCCACGGGCGGTGTTGTTGGTTTGCAGGGCAATCTCGCACCCGAAGGGGCGATCGTGAAGATCGCGGGCATGACCGAGGACCAGCTAAGCTTCACCGGTCCGGCGCGCGTGTTTGAGTGCGAAGAGGACGCGTTTGAAGCGGTCAAGCAGCGCGGCTACGAGGAAGGCGAAGTGCTCGTCATCCGCAATGAAGGCCCTGCAGGCGGTCCGGGGATGCGCGAGATGCTATCGACCACGGCAGCACTCAGCGGTCAGGGCATGGGCAAAAAGGTGGCGTTGATCACCGATGGGCGTTTCTCTGGGGCAACACGTGGCTTCTGTGTGGGCCATGTTGGCCCTGAGGCGGCCCATTGTGGACCAATTGCTTTGATCCAGAACGGTGACGTGATAACCTTGGATGCAATGGCTGGCGAGATCTCCGTGGCGGTAAGCGACGAAGAGATGGCCCAACGAAAAGCCAACTGGGCAGGACCGAGGAAGACGATTTATGCATCCGGAGCACTCTGGAAATACGCACAGCTTGTGGGCGGCGCCAAGAAAGGCGCGGTCACCCATCCGGGTGCAGACGCTGAAGCCCATATTTACATGGACCTCTAGACCCTTGCGGGGTCTTGCGCTGATTGCCTGTTTTGGGCTCGCCGCCTGTGGTGGCGGGTTCGGTGGGGGTGGCAGCACGACGGCTTCGCCCTCAAACCCCGTGTCGGGACTGACGAGCCTGTTTGGGACGCGCCCCGCCTCCGAGGTGACGGTCACGCAGAACCGCGTGAAGATCGCCGGGCCCGAAGGGTATTGCGTCGATCCCACAGGCACCAATGACGGCACCACCAGCGCGTTTGTGCTTTTGGGCAATTGTGCTGCGATCCCGGGCTCTCGGCGCGACGCAGAGCCTGCCAATCCGGCAATTCTGACTGCTTTGGTTGGGGATAATCCCGGCGACGCAGTCGCTACGCGTTTGGCAGAGATGGACAGCTATTTGCGGTCTGACGTCGGGCGCACCGCACTAAGCCGCTCTGGCAATGCAGGTTCGGTCGAGGTTTTGGACAGCTTTGCCCAAGACGACGTTTTGTTTATGCGCGCCCGCGATACCAGCACCGCGAGCGATCCGGCCATGTCGGCAGATTACTGGCGGGCGTTCTTTGATGCGCGCGGCGCGCTAGTGACCTTGTCGGTGGTGGGTGTGAAATCTAGCCCACTTCCGCCACAAACAGGCCTTCAGACTTTGCAGGCGTTTACGACCCTCGTTCGGACCCGTAATGGCGGGGCTGCGCCACCACCAGTTGCGGCTGTCGCGGAACCTGCGCCGACCCCGGCCCCGGTTGCCGAACCAACACCTGCGGCTGCCCCGGCACCAGTTGCTGCGCCAACGCCCGGGCCGATCTGGGGCGGACTTGGGAGCGTTGGCTTCCTGCGCCGCCTGCTAGGTTAAGCCGTGATCGCGCCTTCGCCACTTTTCGGCAAGTCGGCATGAAGCGTGGCCTTTTTTTCAGATCTGCCACGCGCCCTGACAGCGGGGCCAGTCGCGCGCTTTGGGACGCGGCCCTCGGTCGGATTGATAAGTTTAGTGCGCCTGATCTGGCGACACTGGCCGAAGATGCGGCTGCTCTTGGCGAAACGCTCGCGCGGTTTGGCCAACTTGCCGAGGCCAAGACCGGGCACACCCGTCCCGTAGTCGTGCCCCGCGCGCTAGAGGCGCAGGTCGATTGGACCGGACGCCCGGCGGTGTGGGTCAGTCGTGCCACCCCTCCCGGAATTTCCCAACCCGAGAACGGAACCGAGCTGGGCGCTGGCGTGAAGCTGTTTCACGACTGTCCACGTGCTGAGATCGCGCTGGGCCAGCGCAGTAACCGCGCCGCACCGATGACCGCGCCTTACGGGCTCGCGCTCGATGTGATGGGGTTTGAGGGGAGTTTTCTGTCGCTGGTGCTCGACCTGCCTCATGCGGCGGTGGTGGGCATGACGAAAGCGCATGTGCTGCGGGTGGATGTCGCCCATAAGGCGGACCGTGCGGTGGGCATATTCGTGCGCCTGAACCTGCGCTGCGGCCCGAACACGGCGACGATGCTGCGCGAGGTGCCGCGCGATGGATCGGGCAGTTCGGTCGAGTTTGATCTGGCCTACTCGGACTTGGACGCCGAGCGGCTTGAGGCGGCTTGGATCGACGTGATGTTTGAAGACCCGGCCTGGCTTGGCATTTATATCCGCGATCTGACGCTGATCCGCAGCCGGAGGGCAGAGTTATGAGTGACGCAGATAAAGGCGAGTTGCGACTGATCTATGACGGGCTGATCGACGGTGTGTGGTCCGGCATTCTGTTTGGCGCGGCCAAGGGCAAGAAAGCCCCGGCGCTGGAGGCCGTGCTTGAGGGCGCTGTGCTGGACGGGCTGGAGGTCACGCCGCGCGCCAGTATGGCCAGCGCTTGGGATGTGCGGCTGACGCTTGGCGCGGGTTTTGTCCAAGACGGGTCCAGTTGTGTGGTGTTTCGCCTGAGCGAGGGCGAGCTTGCGTCTTTCAGTGTCCAAGCGGGGCCGGTGGCTGAGGGCGATCAAGCCGCCGAGTTGGCGCTTTTGCGCGCTGAGTTGGACATGCTGAAGCGGGCCCTTCGCGCCCATATGCGCGACGCCTGAAATTGCCTTTGCGTGACGCCGCGTTGCGGATGACATCGCGCGTTCCCCCGGCCATCTTCGCCGCAGCTTTAGGAGGCCCCTATCCATGACTGACTATCCGCATCTGCTCGCCCCGCTTGATCTGGGCCATGTGACGCTGCGCAACCGCGTGCTCATGGGCTCCATGCACACCGGGCTTGAGGAAACGGGCGATTGGGACCGCGTTGCGCGGTTTTATGCGGACCGGGCCGCTGGCGGGGCGGCGTTGATCGTCACCGGCGGTATGTCCCCGAACGCCGAAGGCGGTGTGTTTCCGGGTGCTGCTGGCCTGTTCACCGATCAAGACATTGCCAACCACCAACGTGTGACGGGTGCCGTCCATGACGCAGGTGGCCTGATTGCGATGCAGATCCTCCATGCTGGGCGCTATGCTTATAGCCCCAAATGCGTGGCTCCGTCTGCGATCAAATCCCCGATCTCGCCGTTTGCGCCTGCCGAGCTTGATGAGGACGGGATCGAAAAGCAGATCGCCGATATCGCCACCGCGGCGGCGCGCGCGCGCGAGGCGGGCTATGACGGTGTGGAGGTGATGGGAAGCGAGGGATATTTCCTCAACCAATTCCTCGTCACCCATACCAATAAACGCGAGGACCGCTGGGGCGGATCGTATGAGAACCGTATGCGGTTGCCCTTGGAGGTTGTGCGCCGGGTGCGCGAAGCCGTGGGCGACGATTTCATCGTGATCTACCGGCTAAGCATGATTGATCTGGTGCCGAATGGCTCGTCTTGGGACGAGGTTGTGACGCTGGCCAAGGCGGTTGAGGCGGCAGGTGCGTCGATCATCAACACTGGGATCGGCTGGCATGAAGCGCGCATTCCGACGATTGCGACCTCAGTGCCGCGAAAGGGTTGGGCGTGGGTGACGGGCAAGTTGATGGGCGAAGTCTCTATTCCTGTGATTACCTCCAACCGCATCAACACGCCGGACGTTGGCGAAGAGATCATCGCGGATGGCGTGGCCGATATGGTGTCGATGGCGCGGCCGTTTTTGGCGGATGCGGATTTCGTGACGAAAGCTGCGACGGGTCGCGCGCGCGAGATCGCACCGTGCATCGCGTGCAATCAGGCCTGTCTGGATCATACGTTCGGGGGCAAGCTGACCTCGTGTCTGGTGAACCCACGGGCGTGCCACGAGGCGGAGGTAGAGATTGCGCCTGCCTCGGCGGTCAAGACGATTGCCGTTGTCGGCGCTGGGCCTGCGGGTCTGTCCACCGCGATCACAGCTGCCGAGCGCGGACATCGGGTGACGCTGTTTGACAAAGCCGACCGCATTGGCGGGCAGCTGAACATGGCGCGGGTCATTCCGGGCAAGGAGGAGTTTCACGGTCTGGTGGATTGGTATGCCCATATGGTGGACGTGAGCGGCGTTACCTTGCGGCTGGGCACAGCGGTCGAGGCCGATGATCTGGCGGGTTTTGACGAGGTGATCGTGGCGACCGGCGTGCTGCCGCGCGATCCTGAAATTCCCGGCCAAGATGGGCCAAATGTTGTCTCTTATATAGACGTGCTGCGCGGCGGGGCCGAAGTGGGCCCGCGCGTGGCGATTATTGGGGCTGGTGGGATCGGGTTCGATGTGGCCGAATTCCTTGCTCATCAAGGGACAAGCCCGACCGAGGATGTGGCGCTCTGGAAGGCCGAATGGGGGGTGAGTGATCCTGCGCTCGATCGTGGCGGTCTTGCGCCTGAGGGACCACAGCCTGTGCCGTCCGCGCGCCAGATCACGCTGCTGCAACGCAAGGCCGAAAAGTTGGGCAAGCGGCTTGGCAAAACCACGGGTTGGATTCACCGCGCCAGTTTGCAGATGAAAGCGGTCAAGATGATTGGCGGCGTGAATTACGAGCGGATTGATGCGTCCGGGCTGCATGTCAGCTACGGCGAGGCGCGCGAAAACCCCGCGCTGATTGAGGTCGATACGATTGTAATGTGCGCCGGGCAGGTGCCGCAGCGACAATTGGCGGATGATCTGGCAGCACGTGGAATCACCGCGCATGTGATCGGCGGCGCGGATGTTGCGTCGGAATTGGACGCCAAGCGCGCCATTGATCAAGGCACGCGTCTGGCCGCTGCATTGTAGACACCTCGTTAACCAGTCGTTTCATTTCCCGGCACGATTGGCCAAATACCGCGCCATTGTCTGGTTCAGGGCCAAGTTCTGCCTGAATTGGGGATGATACCTGTTTCCAACGCAGAAACACGTATCGAGGTATTGTTATGGACAGACTGACGGAAATGGAGGCCTTCGCCACCGTCGTGGACCAAGGTGGGTTTACGGATGCGGCTAAGAAAATGGGCATCTCCAAATCGGCGGTGTCCAAGCATGTGTCTTCGCTGGAAGCCCGCCTTGGCGCGCGTCTTCTCAACCGCACAACCCGCCGGGTTAGCCCGACTGAGATTGGACTGGCTTACTACGACCGAGCCCGCCGCGTCCTGAACGATGCAGGTGAAGCCGACGCGCTGGTCAGTTCTATGCAAAGCGCGCCATCAGGCTTGTTGCGCATAAGCGTGGCGACAGACTTTGGCGTGAACCATCTATCCCCGGTATTGGGGAATTTCCTGCATGAGTATCAGGACATCACCGTGAACATGGTGCTGAACAACCGCTATGTGGAGCTGATTTCCGAAGGCTTCGACATGGCAGTGCGCATTGGCGAGCTGGAAGACAGCACGCTTCGGGCGCGGCGACTGACCGAAACCTCCAAGCGGATGGTCGCTGCCCCCTCTTATTTCGAGAAATACGGCCGCCCCGAGAAGATCGACGATCTGAACGAGCATAAGCTGCTGCATTACTCGAACGCTGCGGCCGCGAATGTGTGGAAGCTGACTGCGCCATCTGGCGAGAAGCGTCAGGTGCGCACCTCGGGCTGGCTGACGGTGAATGACGGGCAATCGCTTTTGAACGCCGCCGTGTCCGGCTTGGGCATCGCGTATCTGCCGAGCTTCCTGTTCGACGACGCGATGAAAGCCGGTCTGGTGGAAGAGGCGATGCCTGATCTGCCGGTCGAGAAGCAGGGCATCTATGCGGTCTATCCTCCGGGTCGCTTCACGCAGCCCAAGGTCCGCGCCTTCATTGATTTCCTTGTCCGCGAATTCGCCGACAAAGGCCCCGATAAGTGGTGATCCCACATCAAGTTTAAAGTGGTGTTGAGTATTAGTGCCTCACTTTCTGGGTCGGTGCCGGGGGAAACCTCGTTCCGGCCCATTTTTTGTCTCAGGGGGTCGTGATTAGAACGACCTCGACGCGCCGATTGATATTGCGCCCGTCCTCGGTGCTGTTGGTTGCGCGCGGGGAGAGGAACCCGACGCCTTCCGATACGATCTGTGCCGCTTGGATGTCGTAACGCTCGATCAGGCGGAGCCGCACCGCTTCAGCCCGGCGCTTGGACAGCGCGATATTACCCTCCAGCGATCCGGTCGCATCTGTATGGCCCACAAGAATCACCCGTGCGTCCGGCTGTGCGGCCAGGAATTCGGCGAGTTGTTCGAGCGACGCGAAACTGCCGTCGGTCAGCGTATCAGCCCCGGTGGCAAATTCCAGATCATCAAGGATGGTGGCCCCAACTGCGGCAAGCTTTTCGCCAAGCGCCATGTCGGAGGCCAGCAACCCGGCCTGCGACGGGGCTTGCGACACGGTGCTGGATACCTGCGGCGCGGTGCCTTGAGGGCGCACATCGATCAATTGCACGTAGCCGGTGGTGCCGCCCTTGCTGACCAGAAGCGACAGATGCGCCGCGCTGGCTACGTCCACAAAGCTCGCAAAATGGTAGGCCCCGAGATCGACGAACATGGCGGGGGCCTCAAGCACCTCGACCGCATAGCGGAAATCGAAACCGCCGCAGGTGCGGGCGCGACACTGGAAAATCAGCTCAGACCCGTCCTCGATCAGTTGGTCGCGGATGCCTTGGAACAAGCGCAAGGCCGTCGCGTCGGTCTGCGGAATTTGCCACACGCGGCGCGTGACTTGGCCGTCGATTGCCGTCAGGGGCAACGCGCCGTTTTCCAACGGGCCGACGGGCAGCGCATACCGTCCCGTTGGCACGGTGGTATCAAAGACGAGGGTTGCTGTGCGCGGCAACTCGAACGCGGGGGCAGTGTTGGCAAGGGCCACGCAGCCCATAACCCCCAGGAAGAGTGCCGCGCGCATCACCGATTGGCGGCGTGATATTCGGCGTTCGGCTCCATCCCTACGGCGGAGGCAACGCGGTTGGACATGTTGTAGAAGCCCGCGACCGAAGCGATGTCCCAGATGTCGCGGTCGGTGAAGCCGTGATCGCGCAAGGCTTGGCGGTCAGGTTCCTCGATTTCAGCGCTGGCGCGGGTGACTTGGGTTGCGAAATCCAGCATCGCGCGGGTGCGCGGATCGAGCGGCGCAACCTTGTAATTCATCACCAACGCCTCGCCGAGCGCCGGATCACCGGACAGCGCGCGCACGGCGGCCCCGTGGGCAACTTGGCAATACCAACACTTGTTGATGGCGCTGACGACGACCGCGATCATCTCGCGCTCTAGCTTGCTAAGGCCGGACTTGCCGAGCATCATCTCGTTATACATCGCGGTGAAGCTGCTCAGCTTTTCCATGTCGAACGCGTAGGCTTTCAGCACATTGGGGATCAGTCCCAGCTTTTCAGCACACAGGTCGAAATAGGCCTGAGTGTCGTCGGGCAGCGGATCCACAGGGCGAAGGTCCAGCGCAGTAATCTTGTCAGAGTTCTTGTCCATGGGGGGCCTTCGGGTTTGATTTCAACCTATAATGATATTGTCCCACAGCGCTTAACCCGAGGGAAGCAAAGAGCGCACGCGCGGGCGCATTCTCGCGCACCGTGAGCGTCGCGAACTGCGTGGCCCCTTGATTGCGCGCCCAGACGGCAGCGGCGCGCAGCATATTCCCGGCGCATCCCTTGCGGCGGTGGCGCGGCAGAACCTCAACCGCGTGGATCATTGCGGTCTGGTTGTGGATTGCGACGAAGGCGGCCCCGCCGGGCTGATTTTCGACGCGCCCGATCAGGGTGGTTTTGGGTCCACGCGCGCGGTCCATGATGGCAAGGCGCGCAGGGCCGATACCGCCGGTCGCCCAAATCTCATGTTGAATGGCGAGGCTGGGCCAGACAGTGAAGGCGCTGACCTTAGGCGGGCCGTCGCCAGCCACGGTGTCGATGTCGCCCGCAAGGATCACAACGGGATCAACGATTTGAAATCCACGGACGTCCAGCTGTGCATCAAAGCGCGGCTGATCGCCTTGGACTTGGAACAGCGCGTCACCTTGGTCAAACATGGCCGTTATCGAAGTGTCCAAATCTGTTTCAGACACGTCATCGGGCGCGCTGGCCGCCGACACGCGTTTGCCGCCGCCTTGGCCGTCGCGCAGAATGACTGCGCCGCGCGAGGAGAACGCGGCTGCGGGCCATGTCGCATCGATGGTCTCAAACAGGTTCATACCGCATCGGGGAAGGCGGTGCGCAGAGCGGCGACACCTTGCGCGAGCGTCTCCGCATCGCTGCCGCGTGCCACAATAATCGCGCCAAACACACCGTCCTTGATGAATGGATACGAGCCGAAGGAAAGGTCCGGGAACCGCGCCGCGATCTCGCCGAGCGGCCCTGCAATCTCGCCTTCCGGTCGGATCACGCGCAGGCTTTCCGATAGCATTGGCGCGCCTCCGGTCAGGCTGGGTAGCAAAGACGCAACCATGGCTTGGAACACGCTGGGGACACCGGCCATCACATGCACGTTTTGCAGCGAAAATCCGGGCGCGGCAGAGATCGGGTTGTCGATCAAGGCCGCCCCATCGGGGATGCGGGCCATGCGCAAGCGCGCCGCGTTCAACTCGGTCCCGGATTTGGCGTAATGCGCCGCCAGACGCGCGCGCGCATCGTCACGCACGTCGATGGGTGTGTCGAATGCGGCGGCAACCGCATCGGCGGTGATGTCATCATGGGTCGGGCCGATCCCGCCAGAGGTGAAGACCTGATTATAGGTGGCGGCAAGCTGCTGGACGGTGCGCACGATGACATCGTGGTCGTCGCTGATCACGCGCACCTCGCGCAGATCGATGCCCTTGTCGGTCAGCGCGCCAGCGAGGAAGTGCATATTGGCGTCACGGGTGCGGCCTGACAGGATCTCGTCGCCGATCACGAGGATGGCGGCGGTGGGGGCGGTATCTGTCATCGCGGGCTCCTTGTCGCAGACGTGCCTCGGGTGTAGGCCCCGCCCCATGCGCTTTCAATCCCCCCTCGTGTCCGCCCGGCTGATCCGGCGCTACAAACGCTTTCTGGCCGATGCCGTTCTGGACGGCTCGGGCGAGGAGGTGACCGCTCATTGCCCCAATCCCGGTGCGATGCTGGGATTGGCGCAGCCCGGTGGGCGGATTTGGCTGGAGCCGAATGAGGATCCGAAAAAGAAGCTGAAATACGGTTGGCGGCTGGAGGAACTGGACGGCGATCACCTTGCCGGGATCGACACGAGCGTGCCGAATAAGGTTGTGGGCGAGGCGTTGCGCGCGGGCGCGATTGCAGAGGTGGCAGCGTATCAGACTGTGCGGGCGGAAGTGAAATACGGGGTAAACAGCCGCGTTGATTTTCTGTGCCAAAGCGACGGGATGCCGGATGCCTATGTCGAGGTGAAAAACGTCCATCTGCGCCGCGATCTCGATTGGGCGGAGTTTCCCGATTGTGTCACGACGCGCGGGGCCAAGCACTTGGTAGAGCTGTCGGATATGGTCGCCCAAGGGCACCGCGCGATCATGCTCTATCTGATCCAGCGCAGTGACTGCGCACGTTTCCGCCTCGCGCCCGATCTGGACCCCGGTTATGCGCGCGCGTTTGATGCAGCGCGGGCCGCTGGGGTGCAGATGATCGCCTACGGGACGCATATTGACCGCGCGGGCGTGACAATTGGCGCTGCTTTGCCAGTCGATCCGTTGCCTCAGGCGCTCTGACGCACTGGTGAAACTTGGAAATTATCATATATTGCGGCCCAAGATCAGGAGAATGACCCATTGGATAAATCGCCCAAAGGACATGTGAACCGCGACGGTATCCGGCTTTACGGGGCCGAGGACTTCGCAGGGATGCACAAAGCAGGCGCGCTGGCGGCCGAAATCCTCGACCGGGTTGCGCCGCTTGTGGTGCCGGGGGTCATGACCGAAACGCTGGACAATGCCATCGAGACGATGGTGAACGACGCGGGCGCGACCTCGGCCACGATTGGTTACAAAGGGTATAAGCACGCATCCTGCATTTCGATCAATCACGTGGTGTGTCACGGCATTCCCGGACCTAAGAAGCTGAAAGATGGCGATATTATCAATATCGACGTGACTGTGATTGTGGGTGGATGGTTTGGCGATACCAGCCGGATGTATGTGGCGGGCAACCTCGCGCGCAAATCCGAGCGGCTGATCCAAGTGACGCATGATGCGCTGTTCAAGGGGATCGAGGCGGTCAAACCCGGCAACACGTTCGGCGATATTGGCCATGCGATCCAGACCTATGTGGAAGCGCACCGCATGTTGTCCGTGGTGCGCGATTTCTGCGGGCACGGGCTGGGGCAGGTGTTTCATGCGCCGCCGAACGTGCTGCATTATGGACGTGCCGGATCAGGCCCTCGGCTGGAGGAAGGCATGTTCTTCACAATCGAGCCGATGGTGAATCTCGGCCGACCTGAGACGAAGGTGCTTGCCGATGAATGGACGGCTGTGACGCGCGATAAGTCGCTAAGCGCGCAGTTTGAGCATTCCGTTGGGGTAACGGCGGATGGGGCTGAGATTTTCACGCACTCGCCCGGTGGCAAATTCCACCCGACCTGGGGCTAGAACGGTGCGTTGGCGCATAGCATTCGTGCTGTGCGTCCTGATGCTTGCGCCGATCTCTGCGGGTGCAGATACGGCTCGGATCGAGGCGGCTTGGCGCACATGGCTCGCGGCCAGCGGTGCGCCGGATGCCGCCCTCGCGATCACCAAGGACGGCGTGGTTGTGCATGTCGCAAGCGCCGGACAAGATCCTGATACGGCGGTTCCCATTGCAAGCCTGTCCAAAGCCTTAACCGGAATTTGCCTATATGAATTGCAGCGCGAGGGGCATTTGCGCCTTGATGCGCCGCTGGGCACCTACATGGCCAATGCCTCGACCGAGATGCGCGATGTGCCGCTCAGCACCTTTATGACCCACCGCGCTGGAACGGGCGAGGACAGCGCGCAGGGATTTACCACACGCGACGCGCGGGCCGGGGGTGGGCTAAATCAGCGGGTGCTGCGCGGTGTGCTAGCAGGCAGCGCGCGCCCGGGCGAATTTACCTATACGAATGAAGGCTTTGTCGTCCTGACCGGCGTGATCGAGCGGATCATGGGGGCTGATTACTTCGAGGTTTGCGCGCCGCGTCTTGGCATCGAGATACCTGAGACAATGGTCTATGCGGGCACGGCAGGATGGGGCGGTTGGTCACTGTCGCCGCGCGCCTACGGTGAAGTAATTGGCCGCTATTTCTCGCCTGCGGGCTTTGATGGGCGTCCACCGAACCTGTGGGCCAGTGCGACGCTTCAACGGGGGCGGATCTACGGGTTTGGGATGTTTTCGCGTCCGCTTGAGGGCGGTTGGGCGCATTGGCATTCGGGCCGCTTCTGCTTCCGGGGTGGCGTTGAGGTTGGATCATATACCTTGCAAATGCCAAGTGGTTGGGGGGCTGTGACGACCTTCAAGAAGTGCCTTTCACGGGATCAGTCGAACGCACTTGATCTGGCTTTGTTTGAGGCTCTGGCAGTGCGCTAAGGGGCGCATTTGGCGCATCCCAATGGGTCAAGAGCATTGGCCGACCGCCCCTTGTGTCGGTGATATCGCCCATTAGGACGGGGCCGCGATAGGGCTTTGGTTCGGGGCCCGTGCGGGCCTGCGGCGCGGACCTGCCGAGCCAAAAGCTAGGATTGAGCGTCCAGAAAGCTGACATGGGTATCACCATAGCGGCGATGATCGCGGATTGTGAAGCCCTGCGGTGCCTGCATCGGGGCGGCCTCCTCCCATACGATCAGTGCGCCGGGGGCGATCCAACCGTTTTTTAGCGCTATGGTTAACGCGGTTTGTCCGAGGTCTTGACCGTAAGGCGGGTCGAGAAACACGAGGGTTGCGGGGGTTGTAGCAGGCGGCAAGCGCGTCGCGTCGGTCTTCAGGATACGGGCGTCTTGCGCGTCCAGAAGCGTGATGTTGGCTTGCAATAGGCTGATGGATTTGCGTCCGTTTTCCACGAAAATGACATGCGCTGCACCGCGCGACAGCGCCTCTAGCCCCAGCGCGCCTGTGCCTGCGAATAGATCGAGCACCTGCGCGCCGTCAATCGGATCGCCGTAGCGCCCACCTTCGAGCGCGGAAAAAAGCGCCTCGCGCACCCTGTCGGTTGTGGGGCGCAGATGTGCAGCAGCATCGCCTTTGCCCACGGGCGTCAGCTTGCGACCCCCATACCGGCCTGCAATAATCCTCATGCGCGCAGAAGCGGTTTCAGGTCGGTCGCTGCGTCGGCGATGATCGCCGGATCAGGACTTTTGCCCGCCTCGATCAGCCGTTTGCCGACCATATAGCCACGCGGATCGTTCATCGCATCGACGGCCAGCAAGATATCGCCCGCGTAATACCAGTGCGAGCGCGTCTCGCCCCCATCACGGATCACCACGCGGTCATAGCCGATGTTCAGCCCGGCGATTTGCAGTTTCACATCATACTGATCGGACCAGAACCACGGCTTGGGCACATAAGCAGTGTCCGCGCCCAGCATGTTTGCCGCGACCGCCTCGGCCTGATCGATGGCGTTTTGCACCGATTCCAGCCGCATATGCGTGCCACGATACGGGAAGATGGCGCAGTCGCCCGCAGCCCAGATGCTAGGATCACTGGTGCGACCCCTGTCGTCCACAACGATGCCATTATTGACCTCAAGACCGCTGTCTTGGGCAAGGCGCGCGGCGGGCTCGATCCCGACACCGACGATCACCAAGTCCGCAGGCACCACGCGCCCATCGGTCAGAACCGCGCCGTTCACTTGGCCGTCGCCTGTCAGGTGATCGAGGCCAACACCCTCGCGCAGATCAACGTCGTGGCTTTGATGCAGCGCGCGGAAATAGTCCGATGTCTCAGGTGCGGCGACCCGGCCCAAGATGCGGTCGGCCATTTCCACGACAGTCACCGACAGGCCAAGTTTGCGCAAAACAGCAGCCGCCTCCAGTCCGATATAGCCACCCCCGACGACGAGGGCGGCTTTGCCCGGCTGGCAAGCGGGCGCCATCGCATCGACATCGGCGAGCGTGCGCACGACATGAACACCGCCCAGATCACCGCCAATGCGCGCGGGCAAACGGCGCGGGGTAGAGCCTGTGGTGAAGGCCAGCTGGTCGTAGTTAATCGTCTCGCCATCAAGGTTAATGGTCTTGGCATCAAGGTTAACACCATTGACGGGTTTGCCCAGTTTCAGCTCGATCTTGTGGTCATCATAGAAACTCTCGGGCCGCAGATAGAGACGTTCGCGTGCCATATCGCCCAGCAGATACGCCTTGGATAAGGGCGGGCGCTGATAGGGGGGATCGACCTCTTCGCCGATCAGCGTGACCTGTCCGCCAAAGCCCAAGCTGCGCAGCTTTGCGACCAGTGACGACCCTGCCTGTCCGGCCCCTATGACGACGATTTTGGACATGGTGCGTTTTCCCTGTGGTGGTAGCTTGAGCGAAGCCTATATGTCCCTCAACCTGAACACTAATTCAATGGAGACACATAATGGCGATTTCAGTTGGCGACAGCCTGCCAGAGGCGACTTTCGTGAAGATGGGCGATGCTGGCCCCGAAGAGGTGACGGTCTCGTCGCTGACCAAGGGGCGCAAAGTGGTGATCTTCGGGTTGCCGGGCGCGTTCACCCCGACCTGCAATTCCGCCCATGTGCCCAGCTTCATGCGCACCAAAGACGATTTCGCGGCCAAGGGCGTAGACGAGATCATCTGCGTATCCGTGAACGATCCGTTTGTGATGAAGGCATGGGGCGAGGCGACAGGTGCGTCCGCCGCAGGGATTGCGATGCTGGCCGATGCAGGCAGCGCGTTCACCGGTGCAATCGGCTTGCAGTTTGACGCGCCGCCCGTGGGCTTGCTGGCGCGGTCCAAGCGCTACGCGATGCTGGTCGAGGACGGCGTTGTGAAACTGCTGCAACAAGAAGAAAGCCCCGGCACCTGCGAGATTTCCGGTGGCGAGGCGCTTTTGGCGGCGATGTAATCTCGCACGACCAAGGTATTGGGGAAGGGGTCGCGCGCTGCGGCCCCTTTTTCGTTACCCTTGAATAATGGTGCGGGTGGGGAACGGGATCTCGATCCCCTCGGCGTCGAAGCGGTCCTTGATCGCGCGGGTCAGGTCGCATTTCAGGCCCCAGTAATCGCTGGCCGTGCACCAAACACGGACCTTGAAATCGACCGAGCTTTCGCCAAGTTCCGTGACCTTGATGAAGGGCGCAGGTTCCACAAAACCGCGCGCATCGGCGGTGACGATCTGGGTCATCACATGCTCGGCCAGCTTCAGATCGGCGGAATAGCTAACCCCAATCGTCAGATCGACCATGCGGGTGTTATAGGCCGAATAATTCTTGATCGCGCTGTCCCAGACCTGCTTGTTGGGGATGGTGATTTGCACATTGTCCAGCGTCGCGATCTCGGTCGTGAACAGCGTGATCTGCTTCACAGTGCCGGAATATCCTGCAAGTTCAACGAATTGACCCAGCTTGAAGGGACGGAAGGCGACCAGCATGACCCCGGCGGCAATATTGGACAGCGTGCCTTGCAGCGCGAGGCCAATCGCCAGACCGGCCGCACCCAGAAGGGCCACCAGCGAGGTTGTCTGAATGCCAAAGCGGTTCAGCACAAAGATGATCGCCAGCGCGAGGATCAGGTATTGCGCGAGCGAGCCGAGGAAGGTGAAGAGCGTATCGTCGATCTCGGGCTTGTTGTCGCCCACGCTCTCGAGAAAGGATTTGACGCGCCGGGATACCCAGTAGGCCGCCACCAAAATCAGCGCGGCATACACCACGTTCAGCCCGAGTTGCAGCGCCCAATCGAAGTTCTGCTGGGCAAAGGCGATCACCTCATCGGAACTCATGCCAGCGCGTCCATCTTTTGCGCCAACGTAATGTCGAGCGCGGTCAGGCCATCCGCATCATGGGTCGTTAGCGTCACCTCAACCGTGCGGTAGACATTTGACCATTCGGGGTGGTGATTCATTTTCTCGGCCACGAGGGCGGTGCGGGTCATGAAGCCGAACGCTTCGATGAAGTTCTTGAACTGGAAGGTTTTGTGGATCGCATCGCGACCCTCCACCATCGTCCAACCCTCGTCCAGAAGCGGGGCGAGATCGGCGTCGCGGGTCGCGGCATCTAGGGGGGCGGTCATTGGTGTTCCTCCACGGTCATTTTCTTGAACGGGCCGTAACCCTCGAGCACGTTGTTTTCGTGATCCACTGCGCGGGCTTCTTCGTCAAGGTAGCGCGCAATCGCGTCGGCAAATCCGGCATCCGCGACCCAATGCAACGAATGGGTGCGCACAGGCAGATAGCCGCGCGCAAGTTTATGGGCCCCTTGCGCGCCCGCCTCGACGGTGTTCAGGCCGTGGGCAATGGCGAAGTCGATAGCCTGATAATAGCACAGCTCAAAATGCAGGCAGGGGTAATCCGCGATGCAACCCCAATAGCGACCAAACAGCTTTTCGCGGCCAATGAAGTTGAGCGCGCCTGCGATGGGTCGACCATTCTTAAGCGCCAACACCAGCAACATGTCATCGCGCAACGTTTCCTGCGCATGGTCGAAAAACCGCCGCGTCAGGTAGGGCGTGCCCCATTTGCGCGCGCCGGTGTCTTGGTAGAACTGCCAGAAGGCGTCCCAATGTTCCGGCTTGATCTGGTCGCCTGTCAGGGCAACGATCTCGCCACCGAAAGCTTGTGCGGTGGCGCGTTCTTTGCGGATATTTTTGCGTTTTCGACTGGAGAGCGCCGCGAGGAACCCATCGAAATCTGCATATTCGTCGTTTTCCCAGTGAAACTGCTGGCTTGCGCGCGGCATTAGACCCATCGCGGCACCTGCCTCGCGTTCTTCGTCCTCGCAGAAGGTGATGTGCAGCGACGAGACTTCCATCTCGCTGGCCACCTGCACGGCCCCTTGGACGAGGGCCGCGCGCCCCATGACTTCAAACCCCGGTTTGACCAACAAGCGCCGCCCGGTGGCTGGCGTGAACGGAACGGCCATTTGCAGCTTCGGGTAATAGCGCCCGCCCGCGCGTTCCCAAGCCTGCGCCCAGTTGTGGTCGAAGATAAACTCGCCCTGGCTGTGCGACTTGGCATACATCGGGGCGACGCCGATGATTTGTCCATCTGCCCGAGCTACCAAATGCCGGGGTTCCCATCCGCTGCCAGCCCCGACCGAGCCTGAGGTTTCCAGCGCGCGCAAGAAGCGGTGCGTGGTGAACGGGTCGTTTGGCGCGTTGCCATCTGCGGCCTCGGGGCACGCGCAACTGTCCCAGTCCGCAGCGCTGATCTGGCTGAGGTCGCTTAGGATTGAAAGCTCGATCTGGGTCTCGGGCGCGGTCATAAAAAGCCGTCCGTTGGGATGCATAAGCCAAGTGGCGCGCTCGGCTGAGGCGTCAAGGGAAGCTGGGCAGATAGCCCTCGAACGTAATGTTATCGGCGACCTTCCGGGCGACTGCCTCGGCCTGCGGGCTACGGATGGTCCAAGTTAGGACCGGATGGCCAGCTGCTTTGATTTCGGCCACGCGAAGGCTGTCCAAATCTGCGGCCTCATGGCTTATGAAGCTGGCGTCAACCGCGTCGAAATCTGTAATCGCGCGCAGATGATCGCGCATCTTTGGCATCATGCCTTCGTCATTGAAGGTGCCGGTGGTCAGGCCGCGCGGCACCTCTGGGGCGATTTTGGCCAATCTGGCAACCATGCGGGGATTAAACGACATCACCGCCACAGGCCCTTTGTATTTACCAAGTGCCGCAGCGACTGCCTGTTCCAGCATCCCAGTATCGCGGTCGCCTTGGTCCTTAAGCTCCAGCAAGATTGGAATGCGCCCTCGGACTTCGCTAAGAATTGTGGACAACGGTTGCGGCGTGTCGTCCCCGCCTTTCAGCGGAAATGTTTGTAGCACCGATGACGCGAAGCGGTGCACCGCGCCTTTTTGCGATGTCAGGCGGTCCAGATCGTCATCATGGAACACAATCGCCTCGCCGTCTGCCGACAGTTGCAAATCCAACTCCACCCCGTAGCCTTTACCTACGGCGGCGCGCACAGCGCTTAGGCTGTTTTCGATCACGCCGTTTTCGGGGGTATGAAGCCCGCGATGGGCCATTGGCGTTGTACGGAAGGCGTCGGGCAGCGGGATCATTTGATCTGGAAGATGCCTTCGATTTCAACCGCGACCCCAAACGGCAGAGACGCCGCTGAGACCGCCGAGCGCGCGTGATGACCCGCTTCGCCGAGCACCTCGACAAGGAAATCAGACGCGCCGTTGATTACCTTCGGCTGCTCGGTGAAATCCGCCGTCGAATTGACGAAACCGACCAGTTTCACGGCACGCACGAGGCGGCTTAGATCGCCGTCGCAGGCTTTCTTGACCTGGGCGAGCAGGTGGATGGCGCAGATCTTTGCGATCTCGGCACCCTGTTCGACTGTCATGGTATCGCCCAGCTTGCCGGGGGTCAGCTTGCCATCAACAAAGGGCACCTGGCCCGAGATATGGACCAGTTCGCCGACCTTCACGAAGGGCACATAATTGGCCGCAGGCGCAGGCGCATCGGGCAAAGTGATGCCCATTTCGGACAGGCGGGCTTCGATAGGATTGGACATGATCAGGTCTCCGGACGCTAGGTTTATCGCACGCTACCTGTCTGGATCGGCAGACGGAAGGGGCGATCAGCTTTCCCGGAGCGCGTAGCTGAAAAAGCGAGTGAGCGGACTGAGAAAATAGGCCAATGGCGATTGATCAGCGGTGCGAATGAAGGCCTCAATCGGCATGCCGGGCACGAGCGCGAGGGTGCTGAGGGTGTCCAGGCTGTCTTGTTGAGGCGAGATATGAACTTGATAATAGGGCTGACCGCTGGTCTGGTCGGTCAGCGCATCTGCTGAAATCCGAGTGACACGCGCATAGATTTCTGGCGGTTTAGGCCCATTGAACGCCGAAAAGCGAAGCCGCACCTGTTGTCCGACATAGACCTCGTCCACGTTGCTGGGGTGTAGTCTGCTGACCACACGCAGAGGGCGATCTTGGGGCACGACATAGACCAACGGTTCGGCGGCGCGGATTACGGCGCGTTCGGCGAAAACGGTCATGTCATGCAGGATTCCACCGACGGGCGCGCGGATATTGAGCCGCTCAAGGCGCTCCAGCAAGGCGCGACGGCGCTGGGCGAGATCGGCTTCGGCGACATGAAGGTCGCGCAATTGGGTGATGGCCGCCTCGCGGTGCTGCGTGTCGAGCGTTAGCATGCGTAAATCAAGGTCAGTTTGACGCCCGGCAGCCTCGGCGATTGCGGCGACCAACTCGCCAATGCGACCGGACAGGGCCGCATGTTCACGCTCTAGCACAAGCACGCGCCCGGACGATGCTAGGCCGCGATCTAGCAACACGTGTTGGTTGATCAGCGCGTCTTTGACGAGATCGCGCTGTCGCACCGCCGCAACACGCTGTGCGACCATGCCTTGAATTTGCAGATCAATTTGGCTGCGCCTGCGCTGAAGCTGCTCACGCGCCTGCATGCGTGAGGTGAAGCGCGCTTCAAACAGTCGGCTTTGGCCTTGGGACAGGTCTGCAACGCTCGGATCGCGGATCGCTGCGCTTATCAAATGGCGCGGAAACGAGATGTGATTAGATAAATCGCGCTCGGCCTCCAGTCGCCCACGCCGCGCCATCGCTTCAAATAACTGGCCCTGCACAATGGCGAGATCTGTTTTAAGCAATGTCGGATCAAGCTCGATCAGGACGTCCCCGGCGGACACAATATCCCCGTCATGCGCCCGGATTTTATGGACGACGCCGCCAGCTGCGTGCTGCACAACCTGCCTGTTTTGGTCGACCTGCACTTGTCCGTGCGAAATGATCGCGCCGGCAAGTTGGGCATTGATTGACCAAACCCCGAACCCAAAAATTAGTATGACCAAGGCCAGCAAACCGATAGCGAATGGCCATTTCGCGCTTAGATCGGGTGTGGTTTCGGTCATGCCACCCCACCCATCCCAGCGGTGCGGCGAATGTCTTTATGGTTCAAAACTGTGGCTTTAAGCACCTCGTCGCGCGGCCCGAAGGCTTTGAGCATCCCGCCTTCCAGCACCATCAACAAATCGCAATGCTGGATGGCGGCGGGGCGGTGCGCCATGATCAGGACCGAACATCCGGCCTCTTTCATCGCAGCAATGGCGTGGTTGAGCGCGACAGACCCCGCATTGTCGAGGTTGGAATTCGGCTCGTCCAGAACCAGCAAAACCGGATCACCAAACAGGGCGCGCGCCAATCCGATTCGCTGGATTTGTCCGCCCGACAGACGTGCATTTGCCATACTGATTATCGTGTCATATCCGTCCGGAAGGCGCAGGATCATGTCATGGGCATCGGCTTTTTGGGCCGCGCAGATAATGTCGGCGTCCTTGGCACCGGAATTCAGCCGCGCGATGTTTTCTTTGATGCTGCCGTCAAAGAGGCGGATATGTTGCGGCAGATACCCAACATAGCGCCCAAGCGTGTCGGGATCATATTGCATCAAGGTCGCCCCATCGAGCCTTATGGAGCCGGTCGCGGGCGGCCAAAGCCCGGTTAAAGCGCGCGCCAAAGTGGACTTTCCAGCCCCTGATTGACCAATGACACCAAGCGCTTGTCCGGGTTCCATTTGGAAGCTGCACATGCGTAGTGCCGCTTGCCCCTGTCCTGGCGGAACGACCGTCAGATCGCGCACATCCAGCACGGCACGCGGGCGCGGCAATTCGGTGTGCGTTCGGTCGGGCGGGCCGTCGGCTAGAATGTTGCGTAGGTCCTTGCGAGCCTCAAACGCGCGCTGGATTAACGCCCAGTTGCTAATCGTCTGCTCGATCGGGGCGAGCGCGCGCCCGAGCAGGATCGAGGCGGCGATCATGGTGCCCGCCGTCAGATCCTCGCGCAGGACCAAAAGCGCGCCCATGGCCAGCATCGCGGATTGCAAAAACAGTCGCGTAGATTTCGTGGCAGCCGAAAAGACCCCGCTGCGGTCCGTTAGGGTCAGATGCGCGCCAACACCCCAGTTGCGCAGCCGTTGCCAGCGCGCGAACGCCGCCTCGCGCATCCCCATCGTGTTGATGGTATCGCCCTCAGTCGTCATTTGGGCAGCCATCTCATCGGCGTTGCGCACGATCATCAGGCCACGCGATTGCGCCGTCTTTGTCGAGATTTGGTTCAGCACGGCAATGGCAACCAAGACGCCGCCGCCGCAGATGGCGAGCGTGCCGAGCCATGGGTGAAATATGAAGATGCCAAGCAGAAACAACGGCGTCCATGGCAGGTCGAAGGCCGCCAAACAGGCCGGGCTGGACAGCAAGCGTTGCACAGCTTCCAGATCAGCGAGCCCGCGTGTGCCTTGGCGCGCACCCACATGGCTGCTTTGGTGGAGAACCGCAAAAAACACCCGCTTGTCGAGCGCAGTTTGAAAACGTGCGCCTGCGCGGGCCAGAATGCGCCCTCGCGCGTAATCCAGCAGCCCCATCATGGCATAAAGGAACACGACCAAAAGCGTCAGCGTCAGCAAAGTTTCCTCAGACCGAGATCCCAGAACACGGTCATAGACCTGCATCATGAAGATCGGACCTGTTAGAAGCAACATGTTGACAAAAAACGAAAATATGAAGGCAGTTCCGTAAAGGGGTAGGTTGCGCCGCTCGGTCATGCGGAACTCGGTCGTGGAATTGTTCGCAGGAGAGCTCATTAAAAGGGGGTGCTCCTGTTGCCAAATTGCCGCGATTCCCCGCTTATCGGCGGGAAGCCGGGGTTCGAGGCCCAATCGCACCGATCCCGATTGGTATTCTGCCCAGAGATAGCTAATTGAAACCTTAACAATTAAAATTACAGATAGAAGTCGCCCCGTGCTGCCTGATTCAACATTCAAATATCTGTCGCGTGCTGCGCTCTTGATCGGCGTTTTGGCGATCTCTGGCTGTGCGTCGGTATCCAGCCGGAACGCGACGTATGACCCGCTTGAGGACCTGAACCGGGTCAGCCACGGCGTAAACAAAGCCGTCGATGCTGTGGCGTTGCGCCCTGCAAGCGTTATCTATGACACCGTCGTGCCGAACCCGGTCGTGCGGGGGATCGATAATTTCTCGGGCAACCTCGACCAGCCGGGTCATATCGTAAACGGTATTCTACAAGGCCGCCCGAGCGAGGCGAGCCGTGCGCTGTTTCGCTTCTTGGTAAACACGACCTTTGGGCTTGGTGGCCTGCTTGATCCGGCCTCGGATATGGGGCTGGTCGACGAGCCAACGGACTTTGGCGAGACCCTGCATGTTTGGGGTGTTGGTGAGGGGGCTTACCTAGAGCTTCCGCTGCTTGGCCCTTCGACCGTGCGCGATGCGATAGGGCGGACGGGAAATACTTTGCTGAACCCAACGCGCCTGATTGCCACGACCGGTGCGCAGGAATTGCGGCTTCGGCAGGTTGGCGCAGCGGATCTTCTGGGGGACCGTGCAGATGCGGCCAGCTTGATCGACCCCGTGCTTTATGACAGTGTCGATAGCTACGCTCAACTGCGCAGCGTCTACCTGCAAACCCGGCGTTTTCAACTTGGAAGCGTGGGGTCGACCGACCTAGAGGCCAATGGACTGGATCCTTTCGATGACCCATTTGACGACCCGTTTGATGACCCCATCGCCCGTTAACCGTCGCGCCGTTCTGGCAGGTATTGGCGCGCTTGCACTCATGCCGCGGCAGGCCTTGGCGCTGACAACTGCCGAAGCGTCCGCGTTGGTGAACCGGGTTGTGAATGACATCAACAGCTCGATCTCGTCGGGGCGCACTGGGGCAGCACTCTACCGCGATTTCGAGAGTATTTTTTCGCGCTATGCCGACACGGCTGTGATCGCTCGGTCTGTTCTTGGTGCCGATTGGCGAACGATCAACGACGCGCAGCGCCGTAATTTCACCGCCGTTTTCCAAAGCTATATGGCGCGCAAATACGGGCGTCGCTTCCGGGAATTCCAAGGCGGACGGATCGAGGTGGCGCGCGCTGCTGAGGTGAACCGCTATGTCGAGGTAAACGCGAGTGCGATCCTGCCCGGACGTTCGCCCATCGGAATGACGTTCCTGATCGCCAGTCGGGGCGGTACCGACCGCTTTTTCGATATTCGCATCGAAGGCGTAAGTCTTGCCCGCACCGAGCGCGACGAGATTGGCGCAATGCTAGATCAGCGCCGGGGCGATATTGACCAGGTCATCGCGCATCTTCAGACGCTCTAGTCGCGCGCAATCGCCTCAAGCCCAGCGGCATCGCGCAGATCATCCATAAGGCCCGCAAGCAGTTTGATCGGTTTTTCGCCGACAAGCTTGCCGCCTTCGCCAAATTCCTTCGCCGCACCGGCCAATAGAAATTCACCTTGCAGCAGGTGGGTTCGAAACGGCTGCATCGCAAGGCGAAGCGCGTAGTTGCCACGCGCACCCCCGGAGCGACCCGCAGCAGCGGAAATCAGGGCCACAGGCTTGCCCTTCCACGGACTACCTTGTGTGCGGCTGATCCAGTCGAGCGCGTTTTTCAGCACACCCGACAGGCTTTGATTGTATTCAGGGGTCGAGATCACGATGGCATCTGCCTGCGCGATCTGATCGGCGAGCGCTTGGACGCTTGCAGGTATCCCCTCGGCATCCTCCAGATCACCATCATACAGCGGCAGGTTCAGATCACCCTCGATGAACTGACCGGGGTGGAACAAGCGTGCGGCCTCGCGGATCAGTTGGCGATTATGCGAGGCTTTGCGCAGCGACCCCGAGAGGCCGAGAAGTGTGGTGTTGGACATAAGGCGGGTCTCCGTTCGCGTTGCGCGACAGATAACCCGGCGGCGGCTGTTAGCAAGCGTTCAGTTGTTCGTTAAGCGGTTCAAGCGCTAGCATGTGGGCGAGGCCTGTATTGCCCTTGGTCAGGTCCGACAGTTGCACCTTGTCAAGTTCGCCGTAGAACGCCGCAAGCGCTCGACCCAAAACACCGCGCAGTTCGCAGCAGGCCACGATGGGGCATTCGTTATCGCCGCCCTCGAAGCATTCGGTGAACGGAACACTTGCTTCAAATTCACGGCAAACATCGCCGATGCAAATATCCTCGGCAGGACGGCTGAGCCGGACACCGCCATTGCGCCCGCGCACAGTGTGCAGAAAACCGGACTGGCTGAGTTTGTGGATCACGAGGCCAAGGTGGTTTTCCGAGGCGTTGCAATATTGCGCAATCTCGGCCTTGCGCACGATTTTTCCGGGGTTAACCGCGCAGAACATTAGGCTTCGCATAGCAAGGTTCGTTCGCATTGTTAGTCGCATGAGTGGCATCCTCCGAGGGGGCCGTGAGGCGGGCGCGTTCTTGTCCTTTGTAGGGGCGCCCACGACTCGGCGCTTTGATGCAGATCATGCTTCTAAGTTACATCTTTTCGAATTTGTGTTCCTTACGAACATGATGGCGCATGCCTAATCGCCTGCGATATGAAGGTCCGTTTGCCATTGGCTCAGGCGTTCCGACAGGGGTGCCGGTGGTGGCGCATCGGTGATGAATGTGTCGATATCGGCCAGTGATCCGATCCTGACCGGCGCTTGGCGTTGAAACTTGGAGGCATCCGCCACGAGGATGGACCGCCTTGCTTGCGCGCGCGCAATGCGGCTGACCTGAACCTCGCGGAAATCGAAGTCGAGGAAGTCGCCTTCCGTATCTAGCGCCGACGCACTCAGCACCGCAAAATCGGGCTTGAACTGGCGCAGGAAGGCGACTGTTTGCTCGCCCACAAGCCCAGCATCTGACCTACGCAGCACACCGCCCGCAACGATCACTTCGGCGCTTGGATTGTCGGCTAAAGTCATTGCTGCCCTAAGGTTATTGGTGATAATCATCAAGCCGTCATGCTGCAACAACGCCTCGGCCACGGCTTCCGCCGAGGTGCCGATGTCGAGGAAAAGCGACGCCCGATCCGGGATCAGTGAGGCTGCGCGCTGGGCAATCTGGCGCTTGGCATCGGCGTTCAAGACTTGGCGATCCGCATAGCCGATATTTGCCACTGTCGATCGCGGCACAGCCCCACCATGGGTGCGGGTCAGCAGGCTTGCGGCCTCCATCTCGGCCAGATCTCGGCGGATGGTTTGGACCGTGACGTGGTGCTGGCGGGCAAGCGCGTCGGTGTTGACACGGCCCGTGTTGCGCAGGTCGGTTAGAATAGCGGTGCGACGGGTGTTCTCGGACATGTGCGTTCTCTTTCCAAGCGAACATAGATCGCGCGATATGATGCGCAAAGCGAAAATGATAAGATTCGTGGAAAGGAGACCTGAGATGGCAGATTTCGACCTGTTTGTGATTGGCGGCGGTATCAACGGCGTTGGCATTGCGCGCGATGCGGCGGGGCGGGGCCTGAAGGTCGGTCTGGCCGAGATGGGCGATTTGGCGGGTGCTACCTCAAGTGCCTCCACCAAGCTGTTCCACGGCGGTCTGCGTTATCTGGAGTTCTTCAAATTCCGCCTCGTCAAGGAAAGCCTGATCGAGCGGGAGATTTTGCTGAAAGCGATGCCGCATATCAGTTGGCCGATGCGCTTTGTGCTGCCGGTTCATAAAGACATGCGGTTTGAGAGCGCGACGCCGACCTCGCGGTTGCTGAACACGGTGATGCCTTGGATGAAGGGGCGGCGACCGAACTGGCTGATCCGGCTTGGGTTGTTTCTATATGACAACCTCGGTGGGCGTGAGATCTTGCCGGGGACCAAGACCCTCGCGTTGCATTCGGCCCCCGAAGGGACGCCGCTCAAGAAGAAATTCTCGAAGGCCTACGAGTATTCCGATTGCTGGGTCGAGGATTCGCGCCTTGTCGTGCTGACCGCCCGCGATGCCGAGGCGCGCGGCGCTGAGATTTCGGTCCGCACCAAGGTGATCAGCGGCGAACGCGCCGATGATATGTGGCGGTTGGAGCTAAGCGATGGTCGCATGATCACCGCGAAAGCCGTGGTTAACGCTGGCGGTCCATGGGTGGAGGATGTCTTGAAAGGCGTGCTGCGCCGCAATGCGCGTGAGGGGGTCCGGCTGGTGCGCGGGTCGCATATCGTGGTCCCGAAACTCTATGACCACGACAAATGCTACTTCTTCCAAGGCGAAGACGGTCGGATCACTTTCGCAATTCCCTACGAGACTGATTTCACCCTGATTGGAACCACCGACCAAGAACACACCGCGCTGGGCGACAAGCCGGTCTGCACCCCGGAGGAGCAGCAATATCTCTGCAACTTCGCCTCAAATTATTTCGAAAAACCTGTGACGCGCGACAAGATCGTCTGGACCTATTCCGGGGTGCGCCCGCTTTATGATGACGGGGCCAGCAGCGCGACGGAAGCCACGCGCGATTATGTGTTGTCGCTGGACGACCAAGGCGCGCCTTTGCTCAGCGTCTTCGGAGGCAAGATTACGACCTATCGGCGGTTGGCCGAAGCAGCGCTTGTAAAGCTCGGCGCGCACCTCCCGATAGGCGAGGCCTGGACGGCGGGCGTGGCGCTGCCCGGTGGGGATTTTAAGGTTAACGAGGTCGACAGTTTGATCGCGAAGCTGGGGCAGGACTATCCGTTCCTTGACGCGCGCTGGGCCAAGCGCCTGATCCGCGCTTACGGAACCGAGGCTTGGGAACTGCTCGGCACCGCCGAGGCAGCCAGCGATCTTGGCACGGATTTCGGCGCGAGCTTGACCGAGGCTGAGGCGATCTGGCTGCGCGACAAAGAGTTCGCGCGCGCGGCCGCAGATGTGGTCTGGCGGCGCTCAAAGCTCGGGCTGCGGATGACCGAAGCGCAGATTGAGACGCTTGATGTCTGGTTCAAAGACCAAGCCCGTGTTGCAGCCTAGCGGCGCGCCCGGTTAACTACGAAAAAAGGGAGGGGACGCCATGACCTATGTGTTGGCGATTGACCAAGGCACGACCTCGACGCGGGCGATGCTGTTTGATGGTGCGCTGAAAGTGGCCGGGGTGGCGCAGCAGGAATTCCCGCAGCATTTCCCCCATTCGGGTTGGGTCGAACATGACCCCGAAGACCTGTGGCGCACTGTGCAGGACACCTGCCGCGAGGTTCTGGCAAATGCAGGTCTGGGCGCGAATGACATCGCCGCCATCGGCATTACCAACCAGCGCGAGACGACGCTTGTGTGGGACCGCGAGACTGGCAAGGCGATCCACAACGCGATTGTCTGGCAGGATCGCAGGACGGCTGCGTTCTGCGCCGAGTTGCGCGCCGAGGGCTTCGAGGACGAGATCACGCACCGCACCGGCCTGCTGGCGGACCCGTATTTTTCCGGGACGAAAGTTCACTACATCCTCAACACCGTTCCGGGTGCCCAAGAAATGGCCGAGGCTGGAAAGTTGGCTTTCGGAACCGTCGATAGCTTTCTGATCTGGCGTATGACAGGTGGCAAAAAGCACGTCACCGACGCAACAAATGCCGCGCGCACAATGCTTTACAACATCCGTGAGGGTGCGTGGGACGAAACCATCTGCGCGCGCTACGGCATCCCGATGTCGATGCTGCCTGAGGTGCGCGATTGCGCATCTGACTTCGGCATGACCGATTTGCTGGGCGGCCAGACCCCGATCCTTGGCGTGGCGGGCGACCAGCAAGCCGCAACCTTGGGGCAAGCCTGCTTCCAGCCGGGCATGTTGAAATCCACCTATGGCACGGGCTGTTTTGCGCTTTTGAACACTGGCGACACGCTCGTCTCAAGCACCAACCGCTTGCTCGGCACGATTGCGTATCAGTTCGATGGCAAGCCGACTTACGCGCTCGAAGGCTCCATCTTCAACGCTGGCACCGTGGTGCAATGGCTGCGCGATGGCGTCGGCATGGTGGAGGCCGCGCATCACACCGACGCGCTCGCCGCGAGGGCCGATCCTGAGCAGAACGTGATGATCGTGCCTGCCTTCACTGGCCTCGGCGCGCCTTGGTGGGACCCGGATGCGCGCGGCGCGATGTTCGGGATTACCCGCGCGACCGGACCTGCGGAGTTTGCCAAAGCAGCGCTCGAAAGCGTGGGCTACCAGACCGCTGATCTGATCAGCGCGATGCAGGCGGATTGGCAAGGGGGCGATGCAGGCCAAGTGCTGCGCGTGGATGGTGGTATGACGGCAAGCAATGCGGCAATGCAATTTCTGTCCGATATCTTGGGGGCGCAAGTTGACCGCCCCGAGGTGCTAGAGACGACTGCCGTGGGGGCTGCGTGGGTCGCTGGGATGCGCGCGGGCGTCTATCCGCAGCCCGAAGAGTTTGCGCAAACCTGGGCGCTGGAGCGTCGGTTTGAACCTGCGATGCCCGCCGAGACGCGCGAGGCCAAGCTGGCACATTGGCATAGCGCTGTTGCCGGAACGCAAGCCTATCGCGGTTAACACCGATTGATTGCGAATTGCAGGGGGCGCTTGCCTTGTTAACCAAACAGGGGCGGCTTACATCGCGCAGCATGAAACGATGGCTCCCCTTTGTGAAGAATAACCCCTCGGTTGCTGTAATTCGCCTGTCGGGCGTGATTGCCACCGGATCGCGCGGAACGCTGAACGATGCGGCCCTCGCAGGCACCATCGAGAAGGCGTTTGTGCGCGGCAAGCCCGCTGCCGTTGCGCTTTTGCTGAACTCGCCCGGTGGCTCGCCCGTGCAATCGTCGCTCATCGCGGCGCGTATTCGCAGGTTGGCGGCAGAAAAAGACGTGCCAGTTTATGCGTTTGTCGAGGATGTGGCGGCGTCGGGTGGTTACTGGCTGGCCTGTGCGGCCGACGAGATATTCGTGGACGAAAGCTCCATCGTTGGGTCCATCGGTGTGATCTCATCCAGCTTCGGCTTTCATGAGTTGATGCAGCGCCAAGGCATTGAGCGGCGCGTGCATACGGCTGGCAAAGACAAATCCATGCTTGATCCGTTCCGGCCCGAGCGCGACGAGGACATTGTCCGCCTCAAAGACCTGCAAAAGCAAATCCACGACGCGTTTATCGCGCATGTGCAAAAACGCCGGGGTGCGAAGCTGCCCGAGGGCGAGGATTTGTTCACGGGCGAGATTTGGGTTGGGCAGAAGTCCATCGATACCGGGCTTGCCGACGGGATCGGGCATCTGGTGCCCGTGATGAAGGACAAGCTGGGCAACAAGGTAAAGTTCCGCGTCTACGGCCAGCGCAAATCCTTCCTCAACCGGATCGGAGCGCAGGTTTTTGGCGACGCGATGGCACAAGTTGAGGATCGCGCGCTTTGGGCGCGGTTCGGGCTTTAGGCGCGCATGGTAAAAATTGTCACCCTGTTCTTGGTCGGCATGATGGTTCTGGCCATGTTTGGCCGCCTGCGTCTGCCGGGCATCGGCAAGGTCGCGTTGCAAAAGCCCAAACGCTGCAAATCCTGCAAGCGTTTCTTGTTTAATAACGATCCCTGTCCCTGCGGCAGCACGGGCCGCAAAGGGTAATTCATGCTGCTTCTCGATTTTGCGATGGTGGTCCTCGGCCTGTTCATTCTGGTCGGCGCAGGTGACATGCTGGTCAAAGGCGCTGTGAACCTGTCGTTGCGTCTGGGCATCCCCGCGCTGATCGTGTCGTTGACTGTTGTGGCGTTCGGAACCTCCGCGCCCGAGTTGCTGATTTCCATCAAGGCTGTGCTAGAGGACTCGCCCGGTATCGCGCTGGGCAATGTCGTCGGGTCCAATATCGCCAACGTGCTGCTGGTGCTTGGCTTGCCAGCATTGTTCGTCGGACTAAAAACAGCCGATTGCAAGGTCAAGCGCAGCTACTTGCAGATGATCGCGGCAACGGTGCTGTTCATTGCTGTCTGTTTCCTTGGCCCGATTACGTGGGTGCATGGCGTGGTGTTGCTTGCGGCGCTTGCTTGGATGATCTGGGACGCGATCTCACAGGCGCGCGCGCATAAACGCGAAGTTGCGGCTGAGGCGGCTGCCCAAATCGAGGATGATCACGAAGAGGTTGAAGGGGCCGACCCCGACCTGCCGTGGCGCAAGATTATCCTGTTTCTCAGTCTTGGCCTGATTGGTCTGCCCCTTGGTGCGGACCTGTTGGTGGACGGTGCGGTCAATATCGCCCGCGTCTTCGGGATGAGTGAGACAGTGATTGGCCTGACCCTCGTGGCGTTCGGCACCTCGCTGCCAGAATTGGCGGCTGTGGTTGCCGCTGCCTACCGAGGGCACGGCGATGTGGCGCTGGGCAATGTCATCGGGTCGAACATGTTTAACCTGCTTGCCATCATCGGCATCGCGGCCTTCGTTGGCGACATGGCGGTGCCGCCAGAGTTGTTGCGCTTTGATCTGTGGATCATGGCGGCCGCCTCGCTGGTGCTAGCCCCAATCGTCTACATGCGTCTGAACATCGGTCGCGTGTTTGGCGGGGTATTGACCGGGCTTTATGCGGTCTATGTTGTTATGCTCCTGACCTGAGCACTGGCAAACCCATGAACCCTGTATCAACACTCGGAACGGCCCTGATCACCGGGGCGGGCAAACGTCTTGGGCGTGCGATGGCAGTGGCCTTGGCCGAGCGCGGATATGACATTGCCGTGCATTATGCAGGCTCTGCCGAGGGGGCTTCCCAGACGGCTGAGATGTGCCGCGCGTTCGGTGTGCGCGCGCAGACGTTTCAGGCCGATTTGCTGGATGCAGGTGCAACAGACGCACTGGTGCCCGCCGTCTCGCAGGTCATGGGGCCGCTGACGGTGTTGGTCAATAACGCCTCTATCTTCGAGTATGACACGCTTGCGAGTGCGAGCGCGCAAAGCTGGGACCGCCATATCGGGTCAAACCTGCGCGCGCCTGTGTTTTTGACCCAAGCATTTGCGGCGCAAGTGCCAGAGGCGGGCTTGGATGCGGGGGGCGAGCCTGTAGCACCGGGCCTCGTGATCAACATGGTCGACCAACGCGTGCGCAAACTGACGCCTGAGTTTATGACCTATACCCTTGCAAAGGCGGGACTTTGGGCGTTCACGCAGACCGCAGCCCAAGCGCTTGCACCCCGTGTGCGCGTCAATGCCATTGGTCCGGGCCCAACGATGCAAGGCGCGCGCCAATCGCCTGAGCATTTCGCCAAGCAGCGTGCTGCGACGGTCCTGAAGCGTGGCAGCAGCCCTGACGGTATCGTGCGGACATTGCTGTATTTTCTGGAAGCACATGAGGTCACAGGTCAGTTGATTTGCGTCGATGGCGGCCAACATCTGGGCTGGAAAACGCCCGATGTTTTGGGCGTTGAGTAGCCAAACCTGAACATAGACATTTGATTTGTCCACGTGGCCGAGCACTATCACAAAGCCGTTAAGAATATGTTAGGAATTACATAGGCTTACCCTGTGAATTAAAAAGAATGCATATATAACAATGCCTTGAGTGTATGCCTAAAAAATAGGCAAACCGACCGAGGGCCAATAAACGAAGGGCAGTGGTCGGCAGTCTTTGATTTTGCCCACCGACTTATCCCCAGCTTTTGGGGGCACCTTCACACTTGAAATGCTTGCTAAATCGGCGCAGCAAACCGAGAATCGCTTTATGCCTGATGACCTGCCTCTCGCCGACCCGCCGCCCACCGGCCACAGCGTTATCCAGTCGTATCTCAATACGTTGGATGCCAGTCCGGGCGTGTACCGGATGCTCGATACCGAGAACCGCGTGCTCTATGTCGGTAAGGCGCGCAATCTGAAGGCGCGTGTGTCGAATTATGCGCGCCCTTCGGGTCATTCTGCGCGTATCGACCGGATGATCCGCAACACCGCGACGATGATGTTTCTGACCACCCGAACAGAGACCGAAGCGCTGCTGCTGGAACAGAACCTGATCAAGCAGCTTAAGCCGAAATTCAACGTGCTGCTGCGCGATGACAAAAGCTTTCCGAATATCCTCGTCAGTCGTGAACATGGTTTTCCGCAGATCAAGAAGCATCGCGGCGCCAAGAAGGAGAAGGGCAAATACTACGGTCCCTTCGCCAGCGCCGGATCGGTCAATCGCACGCTAAACCAGCTGCAACGCGTGTTCTTGTTGCGCAATTGCTCGGACGCGATGTTTGAGAGCCGCACGCGACCTTGTCTTCTCTATCAGATCAAGCGCTGCTGCGGGCCATGCGTCGGCAAGGTGACTGAGGCGGATTATGCCGATCTGGTGCGCGATGCCGAACGCTTCTTGTCGGGCAAGTCCACCAAAGTCCAAGGCGATCTGGCCAAGCAAATGGGCGAGGCGTCCGAGGCGATGGAGTTTGAGCGCGCCGCCGCCTTGCGCGACCGCATCAAGGCGCTGACCCAAGTGCAGACCACCCAAGGCATCAACCCCGAAGGCGTGACCGAGGCCGATGTGATCGCGCTGCACCTGGATGGCGGGCAGGCTTGCGTGCAGGTCTTTTTCATTCGTGCCAACCAAAACTGGGGCAACCGCGACTATTATCCGCGCACCGGCTCCGGCGCGGAGGAGGCCGAGATTTTGGAAGCCTTCCTAGGTCAATTCTACGCCGACCGCGAACCGCCGCGCCAAATCCTGCTGTCGCATCCCATCGAGAACCTTGATCTCATGACCCAAGCCCTCACCGACAAGCTGGGCCGCAAGGTCGACGTCCAAGTCCCGTTGCGCGGCGAGAAGGCAGAGCTGGTCTCAGGTGCCGCGCGCAATGCCCGTGAGAGCCTCGCGCGCAAGCTCAGCGAGAGTGCGACGCAAGGAAAGCTGCTGGCTGGGTTGGCTGAGGCGCTCGCCCTCGACGGGCCACCAAAGCGGATCGAGGTCTACGATAACAGCCATATTCAAGGCACCAACGCTGTTGGCGGGATGATTGTGGCCGGGACCGATGGCTTCCTGAAAAGCCAATACCGCAAGTTCAATATCAAGGGCGAGAGTATCACGCCCGGCGACGATTTCGGGATGATGAAGGAGGTGCTTGAGCGCAGGTTCAAGCGTCTGCTGAAAGAGGATCCTGATCGCAAGACGGAAAACTGGCCTGATCTGCTTTTGATCGATGGCGGGGCAGGCCAGGTCAGTGCGGTTGCCGAAATTCTAGGCGAGCTCGGCGTCAAAGACGTGCCTTTCGTCGGTGTGGCCAAGGGCGTGGACCGCGATGCCGGTAAGGAAGAATTCTACCGCCCCGGCGGGCGTCCCTTTGCCTTAAGGCACAACGATCCGGTGCTTTATTTTGTGCAACGCTTGCGGGACGAAGCGCACCGCTTTGCCATCGGCACCCACAGGGCCAAGCGCGCCAAGGCGATCACGGCGACACCGCTTGACGATATCGCAGGCGTTGGGGCGACCCGCAAACGCGCGCTTCTGGCCCATTTTGGGTCCGCCAAGGCCGTTAGTCGCGCGCATCTCGCCGACCTGAAGGCCGTTGATGGGATTTCCGAAGCGCTTGCCGAGAAGGTCTATGATTTCTTTAACGAGCGCGGCTAAGCGGCCCCTTCCGCTGCGCAGTCCCAAGGGGTAGAACCGCATCATGATCTTCAACCTGCCCAATATCCTCACGATCCTACGCCTGCTCGCCGCCCCCGGCGTGGCGGTGATGTTTCTGTATTTCGACCGCCCTTGGGCCGATATCTACGCGCTCGTGCTGTTCGTCAGTGCCGCGCTGACTGACTTCCTCGACGGTTATCTGGCGCGTGTTTGGAAGCAGGAAAGCAAGTTCGGCGCGATGTTGGACCCGATTGCCGATAAGGTGATGGTCGTGATCGCGCTGTTCGTCATCACGGGCTATTCGGGGATGAACCCGTGGATTATCCTGCCTGCGGTGATGATCCTGTTCCGCGAGGTCTTCGTCAGCGGATTGCGCGAATTTCTCGGGGCAGACAGCAGCAAGCTGGCGGTCACCAAACTGGCCAAGTGGAAAACGACGTTGCAGATGGTCGCCATCGCCGTGCTGTTCGCAGGCATGGGGATCGAGCGGATGGATTGGTGGGACACCCTCGCCCTGTTCGTGTTCTGGTTCGGTGTCGGATTGTTGTGGGTCGCGGGCGTGCTGACTTTGATCACGGGATGGGATTATTTCGCCAAGGCATTGCCCTACCTGAAAGCGCCGGAATGAAGCTCGAGGTGCTCTATTTCGCGTGGTTGCGCGAGCGGATTGGTCTGGGGCGCGAGCAGATCGAGACGGATGCCGCGACGGTCGCTGATCTGGTGGCGGAGTTGCGTGCGCGCGAGGATCGCTACGATCTGGCGTTCTCGGACATGGCGTCGGTGCGGGTGGCGATAGATCAAGACCTCACGACCCTCGATGCCTCGCTTGAAGGCGCGCGCGAAGTTGCGTTCTTCCCACCCATGACGGGCGGCTAGGATGCCGATGACGCGGGTTCAGGCCGAGCAGTTCGATCCGGGTGCGGAGTTGAACCGCTTTACTGAGGCGCAAACCGACATGGGCGCCATCGTCAGCTTTTCGGGGATCGTGCGGGACGTGACGGGTGGTCTGTCGAGCCTAGAGATTGAACATTACCCCGGCATGACCGAACGCGCGATCTCGGCGATTGTGGACGAGGCCGCAGCGCGCTGGTCGTTGGGCGACGCCCTCGTGATCCACCGCTACGGGCCAATTGCCGTGGGCGCGCCGATCATGATGGTCGCCACGTCGGCCCCGCACCGCGTCGATGCGTTCGCGGCGGCGGAGTTCTTGATGGATTACCTCAAGTCCCGCGCGCCGTTCTGGAAGAAAGAGATCACGCGCGGGGGTGATGCCGCTTGGGTTGCAGCCAAAGACGCAGACGAGGATGCGTTGAAGCGCTGGTGAAGCCTACAGGTTCGCCGCGACCCGGAACCCCTCTGGGATAGTATCGCGCCCATCCAGCATCAGGTCCACCATCACCTCAGCCACTTTCGGCGCCATCCCGAAGCCGATCTTGAAGCCGCCATTGGCGATGAAGCGGCCTTTGTCCAGCGGATGCGCGCCCAGCATCGGGGCCCTGCTTTTTGCACGCGGTCGCAAGCCTGCCCAACGCGCGATCACCGGGGCGTCTTGCAGCGCGGGGCAAAGGCGTCGGGCCTTGGTGATCAGGTCTTCGAGCTGCGCGTCAGTGCTATGTGCGTCGTCAAACTCCCGCTCGGATGTCGATCCAATCGCCACCGTCCCATCCCCTTGCGGAATGATATGCAGCGCGTCGAGGAACAGTTGCGGCTTGTCGCGCGCGTCAAATGCGAGCAGGGCAGCTTGGCCCTTTATGGGCGCGCCCACGGATTTGCCCACGCGCTCGGACAAGGCCGCAAGTCCCGCAGCGCCCGTGGCTTCAATCACAATGCCCTGCTCATCGGCCTCGCCCAAAATCACCTCCGCCCCGGACTGGCGCAAAGCTTCTGCCAAAGCCGCACAAGCCTGTTGCGGATGCAGCCGCGCAGACAAGGTGTCGTGGATCACAAAGCCCGTTTCCGTATCAGGCCCCCAACCCTCAAACTGCGCGGCCTCGGCAACCTCCCAAACCGCACGGCCTTGCCAAAGCGTCTTCGCGTTCTCGCCCCGCGCCTGTGCCAATTCCAGCCCGCGCGCATCGGCAATCGCCTGCACGCGCCCTGACTGCCCGTAGCCCGGATCAAGCCCCGAGGCTTCGGCAACCTGCGCCCAGAACCCTTCGGCCATTAGCAGGCTATCCAGCTGAAACGCTTTCTTGTCGTTCCAATTCTCAGGTGTGTGCGGGGCTAATGCGCCGACCAGACCGCCGCTGGACCCGGCCCCGACGCGGTGCGCCTCGATCAACCGCACCGTCGCGCCGCGCTGCACTGCCTGCCACGCAATCGAAAGCCCGAAAATGCCCCCCCCGCGCACGGTCATATCTGCGATTGCCAATCCCTCGTCTCCCGCTAAGGATGCCGCCAAGTTAGGACGGGCGTAGGGTAAATGAGCGGTGTTGGCCAGCAAGACGGGGTGGAGTGGCAAGGCGGCGTGCCCGTCGCGCAGCGCTTTGACGATCCCTACTACTCCTTGGAGGATGGTCTGGCCGAGACGCAGCATGTGTTCCTTGGTGGCAACGACCTGCCGGGGCGGTTCCACGATGGGTTTCACGTGGCCGAGCTGGGGTTCGGCACGGGGCTGAATCTGCTGACGACTTGGGACGCATGGCGCGCGCGCAGTCAGACGGGCATGCTGCACTACACCAGTTTCGAGGCGTTCCCGCTGACCAAAGACGAGATGTCCCGCGCGCTTGAGGCGTTTCCCGTGCTTGCCGATTTGGCCGCGCGGCTGGTGGACGTTTGGGACGGGCAAGGCGGTGTCCTCGATCTGGACGATACACTCCGCCTCACAGTGATCGAGGGCGATGCGCGCGCCACCCTTCCCCGATGGCAAGGCCAAGCCGATGCGTGGTTCCTAGATGGGTTCTCGCCTGCCAAGAACCCTGAGCTTTGGGGCGCAGACTTGATGCAGCAGGTCGCCAAAAAGACCGCGCCCGGCGGCAGCTTTGCTACCTATACGGCTGCGGGTCATGTGCGGCGCGCGCTCAGCGCAGCAGGCTTCGAGGTCGCGCGCGTGCCCGGCTTTGGCCGCAAACGTCATATGAGCGTCGGACGCTTGGCCCCGCCCCCATGACCCAACAAAACCAACCTTGGCTCGGTATCTGGCTCATGATCGCCACCACTTTCGTATTCGCCATGCAGGACGGAATCTCGCGTCACCTCGCGGGCGAATACAACGTACTAATGGTGGTGATGATCCGCTACTGGTTCTTCGCGGCCTTCGTGATCGTCATCGCCTCGCGCAAAGCAGGCGGCATCCGAGCCGCCGCAGCCACCAAGCAACCGCTCTTGCAAATCAGCCGCGCACTGCTGCTGGTGACGGAGATCTGCATCATGGTCAGCGGGTTCGTGCTGCTGGGTCTGGTCGAGTCGCACGCGGTGTTCACCTCCTACCCGCTTCTGATCGCAGCACTCTCGGGCCCGCTTCTGGGCGAGGTTGTTGGCTGGCGACGCTGGACGGCCATCGGCATCGGCTTTGTCGGCGTCATCATCATCCTGCAACCGGGCTTTGGCGTTTTCTCGCCCTACGCGCTGATCCCGCTGCTAAGCGCGTTCATGTTCGCGCTCTACGGCCTGTTGACCCGCTATGCGGCGCGCCAAGACAGTGCGGCAACGAGCTTCTTCTGGACCGGCACCGTGGGTGCGGTTGCGATCACGCTGGTGGGTGTGTGGTTCTGGGAGCCGATGACCACAAACGACTGGTATTGGATGGCGGTTCTCTGCGTGACCGGGGCAGGCGGGCATTACTTGCTGATCAAATGCTACGAGGTGGCCGAGGCAGGTGCAGTGCAACCTTTCGCCTACCTGCAACTTGTATGGGCCTCGATCCTCGGCGTGATCGTCTTTGGCGAGGTGGTCGAGGCCAATGTTGCCATAGGCGCTGGCATCGTCGTCTGCGCAGGGCTGTTCACGATCTGGCGCGAACGCCAAGCCAGCAAGCGCGCCTAGCGTCCTTTCAGCTTGTCGATCACATCCAGCGGCAGGGGCCGTCCGGCCAGCATCATCCCGTAGACCACCCGACTTTCGGTGACGCGCATGATGTAGTTGCGCGTTTCAGTAAACGGGACATGCTCGATCCAGTCGATCACATCTACGCTGTCGAGGCGCGGGTCGCCAAAGCGCTGGGTCCAAGCGCGCGGACGGCTTGGACCGGCGTTATAGGCGGCAGCAACGAGGGTCAGAGCGGTGCCGAAATCCTCGATCTGGCGACGGATATAGTCAGACCCGAGCTGCGCATTGTAGGCCGGATCGGTCAGCAAGCGGTCTTGCGAAAACGGCAGACCCATCTTGCCTGCGGTCTCCGCCCCGGTGCGCGGCATCACCTGCATGAGACCCATCGCCCCTGCGCCACTGATCACCACCGGATCAAATTCGCTTTCACGCCGGGCAATCGCAAGGGTCAGCGCCGGATTGATCGTCAGGTTCGCATCCGCCAGATCGGTCAGCGGATGATAGGCGCGGTGAAGGATCTCGCCCTCGCTCGCGGCCTGTTTGGCAAGGCGCAGCGCGATATGTGGCTCGCGCAGATGCAGCGCGAGATCGGCAAGGCTGCCGCGCTGTTGCAGATCAAGGCGTTCGGACAGATGCACCATCCAACGGGCGGCCAGACTGCGCTCGCCTGCCTCTTGCAGCAGCAATGCGGCCTGCAGAACGCTGGTGGCCATGAAGCCTTGGCTGCGCCAGTCGGGATATACCTCACGCCCGGCCAGCGCCGGGTCGGTTGGCAAACCCGCACGCTCAGCGGCAAGTTGTCCGTAGAACGCGGTCTGGTGCTCGGCCCCGCGCCCGTAGGCAGCGCGGGCGTTGGCGGATTGACCAAGGGCCTCATAGGCCCGGCCTTCCCAATATCCCGCGCGCCCCACGGAAATGGGCGAAGTTACAGTTGGTGCAAACCGCTGGAAATGGCCGAGGGCAGTTTGGGCATCGTCCAGTTTGCGAAGGGCGATGAAGCCCGCCAGCCACTCCAGTTCCGAAAAGTCACCGTATTCGTTCGACGGAGGCAGGTGGTGGCGTGCTGCAATCCGGTAGGCGAGGCGATCATTGTCGTCGCGCATGAGATCACGGGCCAGATCAGCGCGGCGGTTGGCCCAATATTCCGGGCGACCGAGGGCCTCAAACGAGCCGGAGCGTTCGTCCATCAACTCAATCGCTGAAGCAAGGCGGCGCTTGTCCAGCCGCCAGAGGTAGCGCTCATAGGCAAGGCCCGGATCATTGGCGAGCGCGCTGGGCACCGCATCAATCAAGGCATTCACCCCGTTTCGATCGGCGCGCAAGGCGATCCTAGCTTCGGCCAAAGCGCGCCATCCGGCATCCACCAAGGACTGCATCCGCGCCGCAGCACTGGTGTTCCCGTCCCAGAGCAACTGGTCGAGGCGGGCGGTGTGATGCGGCGCGATCAAGCTGCCGTGCCGCGATAGAAACACCTGCTCGGTCTCCGCACCCAAGACAAATTCGCGCCATGCGGTCACGATCAAGGCGTCGGCTTCCGCGCCTCGCCCATTCGCGCGCAAGGCATCTGCCATCCGCAACGATCCGGTGCCCGTTTGCGGCGCGTCGGGACCAAAGAACGCTTGCAGTTGAGACAGGCTCGCGCCCTCAGGGATGGAATCCTCGCCGCGCCTGCGCATCAAGGGCAAGCCGGGTCAATCGCCATTGCGCGACAGGAAGTTCAGATAATCATCGAAGCTGCCTTGCGGGGCGCGCAGCCAATGCCAGATCACCACGTCTCGGGCTTGCTGGTCGGGCAAAGCGCGGGCGAGATCCAGGGCGCGGTCCCAATCACTGTCTCTGACGGCGTCTAACGCGGTCGTTAGCGTTTGGGCGCGCTGTGACTGCGCCTGCGCCGGGGCGACGGGCAACGAGAGGATGCAAAGGACCAGCGCGAGGACGCGCGTCAAATGGGGGATCATGGCGGTTTCCGCGATTTTGTTCTGCTCTGCGTCTATCTTAGAGGCAATTGCGCTGCGGACAAATCAACATTTCTGCGACAGGCCTTGCGCGGCAGGGGCAAGGGCGGGTATCCGCCACCTGCAAAGCCATATGACCAAAGGAGGATAAGATATGTTCAAAGGATCGATGCCAGCCCTGGTCACGCCGCTTAAAGACGGTGCGGTGGACTTTGCGACACTCGAAGCGCTCGTCGAGTGGCACATCGCAGAAGGCAGCCACGGCCTCGTGCCCGTCGGCACCACTGGCGAAAGCCCGACAATGACCCACGCGGAACATGAAGCCGTGATCGAGGCTGTCGTGAAGACCGCCTCCGGTCGCGTGCCTGTGATTGCGGGTGCCGGGTCCAACAACACTGCCGAAGGCATTGGCCTGATCCAGCACGCAGCACGTGTTGGGGCGGATGCGGCCCTCGTCGTGACGCCCTACTATAACAAGCCCAGCCAAGCGGGTCTGATCGCACATTACACCGCGCTGCATGACGCTGCGGACATCCCGATCATCATCTACAACATTCCCGGGCGGTCGGTCGTTGACATGTCGCCTGCCACGATGGGCGAATTGGCAAAGCTGCCGCGTATCATCGGGGTTAAAGATGCAACCGGCGACATCACCCGCGTCAGCCACCAGCGCATGACCTGCGGGGCGGATTTCGTCCAGCTGTCGGGCGAAGATGCCAGCGCGCTTGGGTTCAACGCCCATGGCGGGGTCGGCTGCATCAGCGTGACGGCGAATGTGGCCCCAAAACTGTGCGCGGCGTTCCAAGAGGCAACGCTTGCGGGCGACTATGCCACGGCGTTGGAGTTCCAAGACAAACTTCTGCCCCTGCATATCGCGATCTTCCTCGAGCCCGGCCTTGTGGGCGCAAAATACGGCTTGTCGCTGCTGGGGCGGTGTTCCGAGGATGTGCGGTTGCCGCTCGTCGGTTTGTCCGGTGGTGCGAAGCAGGCGATCAAAGACGCAATGATCCACGCAGAGCTGATCTAGCGCGACTTGCGCCGCAGTTTTGGATATTTTTGAAAGCAAAGAGGTGCGGGCGTTGTGGAAACGCGGCCCGCGCCTTAGGTAGTTTCGATCATGGCACAGACGAAATCAGACCCAAACTACAAGATCATCGCCGAGAACCGGCGGGCGCGGCGCGAGTTTGCGATCGAGGACGATCTGGAGGTCGGCGTCGTTCTTGAAGGCTCGGAGGTCAAATCCCTACGCGCTGGCGGGTCCAACATCGCCGAAAGCTACGCGACGGTCGAGGATGGCGAGTTGTGGCTGGTGAACGGCTATATCGCGCCTTACGTGCAGGCCAAAACCTGGGGGCATGACGAGCGTCGTCGCCGTAAGCTACTGGTCTCGAAGAAGGAACTCTCGAAGCTCTGGAACGCCACCAAGCGTGACGGCATGACCATCGTGCCGCTGGTGATGTATTTCAACCATAAGGGTTTCGTGAAGATGAAGGTCGGCATCGCCAAGGGCAAGAAGCTGGCTGACAAACGCGCGACGGACGCCAAACGCGACTGGAATCGCCAGAAATCGCGCCTTTTGAAGCAGCAGGGCTGATTTTTCCCCTGCGCGCGGCGTCTTTCTTAAGGCATACGCGACCTCAGTGTTTTGAAAGGTGCTACTTATGGAAAGTCTTATCATTAGCCTCGTCTCCGGTGCCGTTGGCGGCAACGTCGCAGGCGCGGTTCTCAAGCGGTTCAACCTTGGTCTGCTCGGCAACTCGCTGGCAGGCATCGTCGGTGGCGGTGTTGGCGGCCAACTTTTGGGCATGCTCGGTGCGGGTGGTCTTGACGGGATCGTCGGTGCAGTTGCCTCGGGCGGTGTTGGCGGCGCGGTCGTTCTGGTCGTTGTTGGCGCAATCAAGAGTGTGCTGGCGAAGTAGGGGTTCTCTGGACAATCTTGGCCTCTGGGCGATAGTGATTTAGAACGCACTGCCCGGAGACCGAATATGTCAGATGATCCTAAAACTCTCGTATCCACCGACTGGCTCGGGGCGCATTTGGCTGACCCGGACCTGCGCATTCTGGATGCCTCGTGGTATTTGCCAGCAATGGAACGCGACGGTGCGGCCGAGTATCAGGCCGCCCATATCCCCGGCGCACGCTATTTCGACATTGACGAGATCAGCGATCACCGGTCCGAGTTGCCGCATATGGCCCCGCCGGTCGAGAAATTCATCAGTCGGATGCGCAAGATGGGCATCGGCGACGGCCATCAGGTTGTGGTCTATGATGGCGCGGGTCTGTTTTCGGCTGCGCGCGTTTGGTGGCTGTTTCGTCTAATGGGCAAGACGGATGTTGCCGTGCTCGACGGTGGCTTCGCCAAATGGCAGGCCGAGGGGCGTGCGGTCGAGGACATGCCGCCGATGACGCGGGATCGCCACATCACAGTGTCGCGGCAATCTAACCTCGTGCGGGACGTGACGCAGGTGGCTGCGGCTTCCAAGCTGGGCATGCCGCAGATCGTGGATGCGCGCGCTGCGGATCGCTTTCGCGGCGAGGTGCCTGAGCCGCGTGCAGGCCTGCGCGCCGGACATATTCCCGGCTCGCGCAATGTGCCGTTCAAGTCGCTTCTGAACGCCGACGGCACGATGACATCGGTGGCAGATCAGCGCGCCGTGTTTGAAGCCGCTGGTGTCGATCTGGCCAAGCCGGTGATCACCTCCTGCGGCTCCGGTGTGACGGCGGCGATCCTCAACCTCGCGCTGGAGCGGACCGGGCACCGCAACCATTCGCTCTATGACGGATCATGGACCGAGTGGGGGCAGTATGATGATCTGCCGATTGCAACTGGCGAGGCCTAGATGCTGAATGATCTTCCAAGCTACGCGCCCGATCCAATTATCGCATTGATGCAGACGTTTATGGCCGATGCGCGGACCGACAAGATTGACCTTGGTGTTGGCGTCTACAAAGACCCCGACGGCAAGACGCCGATCTTTCGGGCGGTCAAAGCCGCCGAGACGCGGATTTTGGAAACACAGACCACCAAAGGGTATCTGCCCTTGTCGGGTGATCCGGTGTTTCACGCCGCTGCCCGCACGCTGGTGTTTGGCGCAAATGCTCAGGTCGACCGGATAGCCGCTGTAGCCACGCCCGGTGGCAGTTCTGCGCTGCGCCAACTGCTCGATCTAATTGCCAAGGTGCGCCCCAATGCGAAGGTCTGGATCAGTGATCCGACATGGCCGAACCATGCCGGGCTTGCGGGTGCTGCGCGTCTGACCCCGGTGAATTACCGCTATTATGACGCGGGTGCTGGCACGGTTGATTGGGACGCCATGATGGGCGATCTGGCCGGGATCGGGCCCGATGATGTGGTGATCCTGCACGCCGCTGCGCATAATCCGACCGGGGCTGATCTGAGCCCCGAACAATGGTCCGCGCTGGGCGATTTGTTTGAACGCACTGGCGCGATGCCGCTTGTTGACGTGGCCTATCAGGGCTTTGCCGTCGGGGTTCAGGAGGACGCCGCTGGCCTGCGCCACCTCGCATCGCGCTTGCCGAATATGCTGGTCGCGCTGTCAGGCTCCAAAAGCTTCGGCCTCTACCGTGATCGGGCCGCAGCGGCGTTCGTGTTGTCAGAGACGCCAGCGTTGCGCGATGTGGTCCAAGGCAACCTCACGGGCCTCAACCGCCTGAACTTCGCGTTCCCGCCCGATCATGGCACCCGCGTGATGACGGAAATTCTGAACGATGCAGACCTGCACGCCGATTGGGAGGCCGAGCTTTCATCAATGCGCACGCGACTTCAGGCCAACCGTATGATGCTGGCGCGCGCCCTGCGCGAAACCTTACAAACCGACCGTTTTGATGCGCTTGAGCGGCAACGCGGGATGTTCTCGATCCTCGGGTTTGATGATGGGCTGCTAGAGCGGTTGCGCGCGGATCATGGGCTCTATCTCGTCAAGCAGGGCCGGATCAATCTGGCGGGGCTGACAGAGGCGAATACGCCGCTTGTCGCGCGGGCTATCGCTGCCGAGCTGCGCTAAACGCTACCCCCAAACGCAAAACGGCCCCACATCTCTGCGGGGCCGTCTTTGTGTAGTGTGACGCCCCGAAGGGCATCACTGGGAGTTACTAGCCTTTCGAGAACTCAGGATAAGCTTCCATGCCGAGCTCGGATTTATCGAGGCCCATCATTTCAGCTTCCTCCGTCACGCGGATGCCAACGGTCGCTTTCAGGATCATCCACAGAATGATCGAGGCGACGAAGGTGAACACACCGTAAGCCGCGATGCCTGTCAGCTGGATCATAAGGCTGGCCTCGGAGTTGTAGAACACAACCGCGATGGTGCCCCAGATGCCTGCAAACAGGTGGACCGGGATCGCGCCAACAACATCATCGATCTTCAGCTTGTCGAGGAATGGAACCGCGAAGACCACGATCACACCACCGATACCACCGATCCACAGGGCACCGAACAGGGTCGGGGCCAGCGGCTCAGCCGTGATCGACACCAGACCAGCCAGAGCGCCGTTCAGAACCATCGTCAGGTCGACCTTCTTGTATAGGATCTGCGTCAGGATCAGCGCTGCGATAGCACCGGCAGCAGCGGCCATATTGGTGTTGGCGAAGATACGGGAGATGTCAGTGATGTCGCCCACAGTGCCAGCCGCCAATTGCGAACCGCCATTAAATCCGAACCACCCAAGCCACAGGATGAACGTGCCCAAAGTCGCCAGCGCAAGGTTCGAGCCCGGCATTGGGATGACTTTGCCGTCCTTATACTTGCCCAAGCGTGGACCAAGGATGATGGCACCAGCAAGCGCTGCCCAGCCCCCAACCGAATGCACGATGGTCGAGCCTGCGAAGTCCGAAAAGCCCATCTCGGACAACCAGCCGCCGCCCCACTGCCAGGAACCGGAAATCGGGTAGAGGATACCGGTCAGCACGAGAACGAAGATCAGGAATGGCCACAGTTTGATACGCTCGGCCAGCACGCCCGATACGATGGACGCGGTGGCGGCCACAAACATCAGCTGAAAGAAGAAGTCCGACCCGACAGAAGCGTAATCAAGCGATGCGTCTGCGGCGGCAAGGCCAACGGGCTCTAGTACGGTTGGGACGAAGTTGAAGGCGACGTAGCCGTTGAAATCGCCCGGATACATCAGATTAAAGCCAACCAGCCAATACATGATCGAGGCCAGCGAGAAGAGCGCAATGTTCTTGGTCAGCTGCATCGACACGTTCTTGGAGCGCACAAGGCCTGCCTCCAGCATCGCAAAGCCAGCGGCCATCCAGAAGACGAGGAAGCCGCCCACAAGAAACAGCAGCGTTGTCAGGATATAGGGCTGGATGTCAGGGGCCGCAGCGGCCTCCTGTGCCAAGCCCATCGACGGAAGCACGACCGCAAGGCCAGCAACCGGAAGGAGTTTATTGAGTTTCATTGATGTCATGTCCCTATGTTCAGACCGCTTAGATCGCGTCTTCATTGGTTTCGCCGGTCCGCACGCGCACAGCTTGGCTGACGTCGAGGACGAAGATTTTGCCGTCACCGATTTTGTCGGTTTTCGCGGTGGACTGGATGGTCTCAACGACCTGATCGGCCATGGAGGCAGACACGACGATTTCCAGTTTCACTTTCGGCACGAAGTTCACGGCATACTCGGCCCCGCGATAGATCTCGGTATGGCCGGACTGCGATCCGAACCCTTTGATCTCGGTGACCATCATGCCGCGCACGCCGATGGAGGTCAGCGCTTCGCGGACCTCCTCCAGCTTGAACGGTTTGATTGCTGCGATGATGAGTTTCACTTTTGGTACCCTTCCGATTGGCAGGTGGTCTCGATCGGCGAGACGTGACGTGATGCAAAACAAGACGGAAGGGCCGAAGCTTCAACGCGGCGCGCCGTTGTGGGCGCAACTTGAGGTTGAAGTCGCACATTTTTTGCACATTTTTGGGCATATGATTAATTATTGTGCGCAAGGTGGATGCAGAATGATGACGCGACCACTCCACATTCGACAAAGAGGTGCCTATTCTAAGGACAACAAGAATGAAGCGTGTTCAGCGATCCGTCCCAGTTCCGTGCATGAGGCAGCACACCCGTCATGAGTGATGATTCTCGCCCCCGCCCGCCTACCGATGGCGGCCCTGACATGCCGCGCAAGCGTCGCGTGCGCATTGAACGTGGCCCCTATACGGCCCCTCCACCGCCCTCTGCGCCTGAAGGTCAGCCGCCCATGCCGCATGTGGTTGGCGCGCCGCGTCCTGATCCTGCCCAGCCTGCGGCGCGCGCGCCGCACCCTCAGCCGCAATCCCCGCGCCGCGTGCAGATGGACCCGGCCAATCCTGCGCACCCTCAACAACCAAGACCGATGCGCGCCGAAGCCCCTATGCGCGCGCCCAGATCACCCGCGCCGCCGCCCCCACCTGTCGATGCCCCACCGCCGGTCGAAGGCTTGCCCGGCAACGGTGGCGGAGGGCCGCCTGAGGATAATGGCAGCTCGGGCGCGAAAGGCGTCCTCCTCGCGGTGCTCAGGTGGATCGGCCGCACATTGCTGGCGATTGTCCGGTGGATTTCATGGATCGGCTGGTCATTGGTATGGCGCGGCGCGATTGTCGCGCTGGCCATTCTGGGTCTGAGCACACTTTACAACATGTCGATGCTGCCCCCCGCGATAGACCTTGCCGATGGTCGCGTGCGCGGTTCCGTCGAGATGCGAGACCGCAATGGCGATGTCTTCGCGTGGCGCGGCGATCAGTTCGGCGGCATCATCACGGCGGAAAACATCTCGCCGCATTTGCGCAACGCAGTTATCGCCACCGAGGACAAGCGCTTCTATTCGCATTGGGGCATTAGCCCGCGCGGTATCGCCAGCGCGGTGCGCATCAACCTCAGCGAAGGGCGCGGGCCGCTGTCGGGCAATGGCGGGTCCACGATCACCCAGCAGGTGGCAAAGCTGCTCTGTCTTGGAAATCCGTTCGATCCAGATGCGGGCCTGACCGAGGCCGAATACGAGGCCGACTGCCGCCAAGGTTCGGTCTGGCGCAAACTGCGCGAGGTGCCCTATGCGATGGCGCTCGAAGGGCGCTACACCAAAGACGAGGTTCTGACGATCTACCTCAACCGCGCGTATCTGGGTGCAGGTGCCCGAGGGTTCGAGGCCGCGAGCCAGCGCTACTTTGGCAAATCCGCCGCCAATGTGACCCCTGCCGAGGCTGGTATGCTGGCGGGACTTCTGGTCGCCCCCTCGCGCTTTGCCCCCACGAACGATCTGGCCCGTGCCCAGCGCCGGGCGGCCACAATTGTCGGGCTTATGGAAGATCAAGGCTATCTCAGTGCGGCCCAAGCGAATGAGGCGCGCACGAACCCCGCCCGCCTGTCTGAGGCTGCCGAGGCGCGCGCAGGTGGGTATTTCGCAGATTGGGTCATGGATACCGGGCCAGCGTTTCTGACGCGTGACACGACCGAAGATGTGATCATCACCACCACACTCGACCAGAGAATGCAGCGCGCCGCTGAGGAAGCGTTGCAATACGTGTTCGATAATCAGGTCCGCGAAGGGTCCGATGCGCAAGCCGCGATTGTCGTGATGTCCGCCGATGGGGCCGTGCGCGCTATGGTTGGCGGGCGGCGCACCCAAGGGGCAGGCCAGTTTAACCGCGCGACCCAAGCGCTGCGCCAGACCGGATCGGCGTTCAAACCGTTCGTGTATGCCGCCGCGCTCGATCTGGGGTTTCGCTACGATGATATCGTCGAGGACACGCCGCTGACGATTGATATTCCCGGCTCAGGTCCGTGGAGCCCGCGCAACTACACCAATGAATTCAGCGGTCCCGTGACCTTGACGCAGGCGTTGGCAGCATCGCTGAATATCCCCGCCGTGAGAATTTCCGAGGAGGTTGGCCGCGAGAATGTACGCACCGTCGCCAGCGGCTTTGGCATCGACCGCGATTTGGCGATTGGCCCGGCCTTGGCGCTGGGGGCGTCTGAGGCCACCTTGCTGGAAATGACTGCGGCCTATGCGGGTATCCTCAATGGCGGTAGCAGCGTGACGCCTTACGGGCTGCGCGAATTGCGCTTGCAGGGCGAGGCGGCCCCCTTGATGGGGCAGGTCGGCGGCATGGGCGAGCGGGTGATCTCCGAGCCTGCTGCGCGACAGCTAACGTATATGATGAACCAAGTGATCGAGACGGGCACCGGACGGCGTGCAGCGCTCGGCGAGCATCAGGTCGCGGGTAAAACGGGCACCACGCAGGCCGCGCGCGATGCGTGGTTCATCGGCTTTACCGCGCAATACGTGGCGGGTGTCTGGATGGGTTATGACGACAACACGCCGCTGACAGGTGTGACGGGTGGTGGCCTGCCAGCCGAGATCTGGCGCGAGACGATGTTGCGTATCCATGCGGACCTCCCACTGCGCCCCTTGCCCATGTCGGTGCCCGAGCCACGCGAGATAGAGCCTGCGCCTGTGCCACAAACACAGAGCGCGCCGCAGCAAGCCCCGGCGGGTCAAAGTGCTGCTGAGCGTATTTTGCTGGATGTCTTGGGGACCCTGCTGGGGCGGAATTGAAGACGTCGCTTAGCGGATGCCTTGCGAAACCTTCTCGACATAGCTGCGCATTTCCTCGGCCTCGCGCCGGGCATCGCGCAAGCCGTCCATGGCGGCGGATAGTTCAGCTTCCGACTGGGCGAGCTGATTGGTCAACTCTTCCTCGCGGTATTGCAGGTAGGTGATCGCCTGGTCGCGGGTTTCTTCTGCCTCGTGCAGGGCTTGGGCCATCTGATCCAGCTCGCCAATATCCGATTGGCTAACGCGGGTGAACCGCGCCACCAGCCAGCTTGTCGCCCATCCCGCAATGAAGGCGATGAAGAGGATGAACGCGATGGCAAAGATGAACTCGGTTCTATTCATTCGGTGGCCTCTTCTTGCGCCGCAATGGCCGCAGCAGCTTCTTCGGCGAGAAGCACGCGAAACTCAATACGGCGATTGGCTTCGCGGCCCTCAGCGGTGTCATTGTCGGCAATTGGATTGCTTTCGCCGTAACCGCGCGCGATCAGGTTCGTGGTCAACACGCGACGATCAAGCAATGCGGTCAGCACCGCCTCGGCGCGTTGTTGGCTGAGGCGTGTGTTCATCTCTTCGCGGCCTTGGCTGTCGGTATGCCCGGCAATTTCCATCGCCACATCTTCGCAAGCCCCCACAATCTCGGCAATCCGGTCGACCACGTCTTGCGCATCGTCCGCAATCGTCGCCGAGCCTGCTTCAAAGGTTATCTTCTTTTCCGTCAGCGCGGCGTTGACCTTCACCGCGCACTCTTCCGGTGTCGGCAGGGCGAGCGCAGGATCAAGCGACTGCTCGTAGCGGATGGCGATGCGAAAATCCTCGGCCTCACCCAGTTTGTCGGCCAGCAGGCGCGCAACGTCGCCATTGGCGTCGGGGTTGCCGGTGGTGCCAATCAACTCAACAAAGTCGGGCTGCACGACGAGGCTTCCATTGTTCAACTCGCTCAGCGCCTGCAATCCGGCAAGCACCCGCACGGGCCACCCGTCGGGCAGGTTGGGATCGAGGCGCGTGGCGGAATAGACCTGATCGGTGCCAAACAGCGATTGCGCGTAGCTGTTGACCGCATTGCGCTGCTGATCATCGGCAACGCGCCCGCGCAATTGCACAAGGCCTTCTGGGCTAAGGGTCGAGACGAACTCAGGCACAACATCGGTGCCGCCGGTGCCGTCGATGCGCACAGGCTCGGGCAGGATCGAATGCAGCGAGAAGACAGGCGGCAAGGCGTTTTCCAATTCGCCCACCACCCGGTCGAATGTGGGTTGCGGCGTCTCGGCTAAGGCCACGAGCGTCACATCGGCGTCCGAGAATGTTAGCGTGCCGCCCTCAAGTGTTCTGAGCGCCGCGATGCCCTGCTCGACGGCCTCGGCCCAACGCGGGCTGGGCACACCGAGTCCGATGTTGCAGGTCACTTTGCCCTCTACGCCAGCGGCGGCGGCGGCGGACACGATCTGGTCGCGTGCATGGTCGGTATCGGCCGAGCAGACATCAAAGGTCGCTACGCCCTCTTCGATGGAAAAGCGCAATGTGAACGGCGTGATGACGGGGCGCGGTGCGTTGATATCAAGCACCAACTCCATGCCATCGGGGGCTGCGCGGCTGAGCGCCGCTTCGATCTGGGCTTTCTCGGACGGGCTGTTGCTGAGGGCTGTCACAGCAACGCGGTCGGCGGCCACCGAGATTTTCGAGCGCGGCAGAACACGCAGCGCATCTAGGGCAAATTCAAGGGCCTCGTTCCAACCGTCGGGCACGGCGTGATCGGCCGTCTCCAACATGTCGGCGACTTGGGAGGTGCCGTCGAGCTGGTCCAACCCCTCCAGCACCTGCGCGCGTCCGGTCGCCGCTGGGATCAAACCGATCAACTGGATACCGTCATCATTGCGCAGCATCTCGATGGAAAAGCGCAGCGGCAAAAGCCCGGTCGAATCGGCGACATCCATCGCGTCGATCAAACGGTCAGGGGCCACATGGCCGCCCGCAATCGACAAAGCGGTAAATCGCGTCGCCTCGTCAGGGGCCGTGCCCGACAGCGTGACCAGCAGACCATCGGCGTCAATCTCGACAAATTGCATCGGTTGGGCGGTCAAAGCGCCTTTCAGCTCCGCGACAGAGCGGTTTTCGACCAAACTAGCCGCAACGCTGGCTGCGCCCACGCACAGCACGGCTGCCACCGCGACGGCGATAGCCTTGATGATAAGGGGGCGCGATGCAGTCACGATTGAGCGGTCTCCCGTTGGCGTGGCCGAACAGTTGGGCCTTCTGTCTAGACCGGGTCTGCACAGGGTTCAATCAGACCAATGCCGCAACGCCAAGAAACAACACAGCGATCAGGCCTGTGTCGCGGTTGGCGCGAAACAGGTGCATGCAAACTTTTGGGTCGTCTATATCAAGGCGGCGGAGTTGCCAGACCATGTGCCAGCCCATCGCCCATGCAGCCCCTAGGCCCAAAACCACTTGTAATGGGTTGCCGTTGGGCAAAAGTGCCACCAGCACCGCGAGGCCAAACAGGGCGACGGTTAGCACCATAAACCCCCGCAACCAGCGCGGAGAGTTCTCGGCAAATAACCGCGCAGTGGATTTCACGCCGATCAAGGCATCGTCCTCGGTGTCTTGATGCGCATAGATGGTGTCATAAAACAGGGTCCACGCGATGCCGGACGCATAAAGCACAATTGCCGCGAGACTTAGGGAACCCGTCTCGGCAGTCCACAGCAAGATCGCGCCCCAGTTGAAGGCAAGGCCAAGGAACACCTGCGGCCACCATGTGAAGCGCTTGGCAAACGGATAGATCGCCACCAGCGCCAGCGAGGCGATGCCCAACAGAATCGCGGGCAGCGGGAAGGTCAGCAGGATGGCGAAGGCAATCAGGGCTTGCAGCACCATCCATGCCACGGCTTGCTTGACACTGACTTGACCCGACGGGATTGGCCTTGAGCGGGTGCGCGCCACCTGGGCATCAAAATCGCGGTCGGTGATGTCGTTCCAAGTGCAGCCCGCGCCGCGCATCAAGAACGCGCCTGCGGCTGAGCCCGCCATGAGCCAGATTGAATATAAATCCAGCCCATCGGTTGCCGCCGCTGCCAGCAAAACGCCCCACCAGCACGGCAGCAGCAGCAGCCATGTGCCAATGGGCCGGTCTGCGCGGCTCAGGCGCAAATACGGGCGGCTGGCCACAGGGGCCAGATGATCCACCCAGTTCCAAGGCACTGCGTCTGCTACCGCGCCTTCGACTGGCGCTCCCTCAGATTTGGTCATAGATACTAGCCCCATGGGATCGGCGAAAATCAGGTTGTGTGTTAACGAAGCGCTCGGGGCGGGGCAAACGGTTCCTCTGACCCGCGATCAGGCGCATTATCTGTTCGGCGTCATGCGCCTTAGCACAGGCGACGCGATCTTCGTATTCAATGGTCGCGATGGCGAGTGGCGCGCGGAAGTGACGGAGGCTGGCAAGAAGGCCGGCGCATTGGCGCTTCGCCAGCAGACTGCACCCCAACACATGCCGCCCGATCTGTGGCTTCTGTTTGCGCCGATCAAGAAAGCGCGCACCGATTTCATCGTTGAGAAGGCGACCGAGATGGGGGCGTCACGCATCTTGCCAATCTCGACAGCGTTTACCAATTCCGACCGGATCAATCAGGACCGCTTGCAGGCCCACGCCGTGGAGGCCGCCGAGCAATGCGGCGGAACCTTCGTGCCAGAGGTTGAGCCGCTCATGCGCCTCGACAAAGTGCTGCAAGACTGGCCGCAAGATCGCCGTCTTATGTTCTGCGACGAGGCACTTGTGGGCGCGCGCGCATCGCTCATGTCCGCCGGGCCCGCCAGCAAATGGGCGATCCTAATCGGGCCAGAAGGCGGGTTTTCCGATGCCGAGCGGGACCGCCTCAAGGCCTTCGATTTCGTCACACCTGTCAGCCTCGGCCCCCGCATCCTGCGCGCCGATACCGCCGCCGTCGCCGCCCTGACGCTGTGGCAAACCGTGTTGGGCGATTGGTGAGCGGCTTTGTGCGACCCGAGGTAAGTGCGGCGCTCATGCGGTGGCGCGAGGTCTTGATTGCGCTGGCGGTCTTGGCGCTGGGCCTGTTTTTCACCCGCCTGCCCGGTCCGGTGGTGCAAGGCCTCGGTCTTATTCTAATCCTCGCGGGTATTGGCTTTGCCATCGTTGGTTGGCGGCGCGTGCGGTTTCGCGGTGCGGGCAATGCCCCCGGTGCGGTTCGGGTGGATGAAGGCCAGATCGGGTATTTCGGCCCCTCAGATGGCGGCGCGGTTGCCCTTAGCTTAATGACCCAGCTGCATCTGAACGGGCCTGCCTCTGCGCGCGTCTGGCATATTCGGTCCGAGATTGGCGAGGCGCTTGATATTCCCCATGACGCCGCCGGGGCCGAGGCCTTGTTCGATATCTTCGCCGCACTTCCGGGCATGTCGGCCGATCACCTGCTGCGCAGCCTCAAGGGCACTCAGACAGGCACCGTGATCGTGTGGCAACGCGCCGACGTGGCCGGGTTGACACCGCTGGGCGGAAGGTCGAACCCTTAAGGCGCAATACCCCTGCGACGAACGGAGCGCGCCCCATGTCTATCCCTCAATCCGGCGGCGGCCTGATCGAAGACTTTTCGCAACTGGCCGAGTATTTGGCCGATGGCTGCAAGCCCAAAGACGATTGGCGCATCGGGACCGAGCACGAGAAGTTCGGCTACTGCAAAGACAGCCTCAAGCCGCTTCCCTATGAGGGCGAGCGGTCGATCCACGCGGTCCTGTCGGGCCTGCGCGACACCTATGGTTGGTCGCCGGTTGAAGAAGGTGGCAAGCTGATCGGGCTGGAAAAAGACGGGGCCAATGTCAGCCTGGAGCCCGGCGGCGCGCTGGAGCTGAGCGGTGCCCCGTTGGAAACCATCCACGAGACCTGCGACGAGGTGAATGTTCATCTGCGCGAGGTGAAAGACGTGTCCGACAAGATCGGTGTGCGCTTTATCGGGCTGGGGGCAGCGCCGGTCTGGATGCATGACGAGATGCCGCTGATGCCCAAGGGCCGCTACACGCTCATGGACAGCTACATGCAAAAGGTCGGCACGATGGGCACCTCGATGATGCGCCGGACCTGCACGGTGCAAGTGAACCTCGATTTCGGGTCCGAGGCCGATATGGTGCAAAAGATGCGCGTTGCGCTGGCGTTGCAGCCTGTAGCCACAGCACTTTTTGCCAACTCACCGTTCTTCGAGGGCAAGCCAAACGGCCATAAAAGCTGGCGCAGCCGCATCTGGCGCGACCTCGATCCCGCACGCACCGGCATGCTGCCTTTTGTGTTCGAGGACGGGATGGGGTTTGAGCGTTGGGTGGATTACGCGCTCGATGTGCCGATGTATTTTGTCTACCGCGACGGTCAGTATATCGACGCGCTTGGCCAGTCCTTCCGCGATTTCCTGAAAGGCGAATTGCCCGCGATGCCCGGCCAGATGCCGTTGATGAGTGACTGGGCCGACCACCTGACCACCGCCTTTCCAGAGGCCCGCATCAAGAAGTATATCGAGATGCGCGGGGCCGATGGCGGGCCTTGGCGGCGTCTCTGTGCATTGCCTGCGCTTTGGGTGGGCCTGACCTACGACCAAGGCGCGCTCGATGCAGCATGGGATTTGGTCAAGGGCTGGGATGCAGAGACGCGTGAGGCGTTGCGAGTGGCGGCGTCCGTGGACGGGCTTCAGGCGCAGGTTGGTGGCATTAAGATGCACGATCTAGCCCGCGAAGTTGTGGCAATCGCTGAGGGCGGCTTGGCGGCTCGGGCGCGCCCCGGTGCCGGTGGCTTGATCCCCGACGAGACGCATTTCCTGAACGCGCTCAAAGAAAGCCTCGACAGTGGCCAGACCCCAGCGGACGAATTGCTCGCCCATTATCATGGGGACTGGAATGGCGATCTGGATCGCATTTACGAGGAATACTCGTATTAGATTGCAGCGCCTTCAACCTCGACTTTCTGGGGTAAGTGCGCCTCGGCAATGACGCCGCGCAAGGTTGCGACGGCTTGCGTGAAGCCTAGGCCAAGCGCGAGGCAGGCGAGACCCAAAGCACTCAGCAAACCAACCGCGGGCGCTGCCATAAGCGCGGGCAACAAGATCGCGGCCAGCACCACGCCCCCAAGGCCAATCGCGGCAAAGCCTGTGGCGATGGTGATGGCGGCGGATCGGGCGGTGCGGCCCGTGTCAGGGCATTCCCCCAGCAAAGCGCCGATGCGTAGGATCATGGTGGTCAGGATGCCGAGGGCGGTTAGGGCGATGCCAAAATAGGCGATAAATAGAAGGGTCATTTGGTGGCTCCTTTCAGGTTAAGCCGGGAAATTCGGGTTGCGCAGGCGACGGTAGAGCGAGGCGAACATCGCGCCCCAAACGCCTGCCATGACGGCACTGATCGCGGTGAAGATCGCGAAGGTCGTGGCGAGTGTGCCTAGCTCGCCCGGGCGGCCCTCAAGTGTCATCTGGCCAAGGGCGAAGAGGGCCAAGGGTGCCGCGATGGCTGCGATGGTTTTCAGGCCGAGGCCGAAGAAGTAATCGGGGTCGGTCTTGCCGCGCCTCAGCGCTGCCCACATCAGCGGCGTTCCGATCAGCAGGTAAGCCGGGCCGCCAAAGACAACCGCGAAGGTCGGGATCAGCAGCACAGGTGCGCCAAGCACGCCGACGATCAGAGGGGTAAGCACCAGCGCCAGCGTGAAGGCGACCGGATCGACAAGGGCTTGCGGGCGGTTTGCTGTCGGCCAAAGAGGCGATATGGAAATTCCAGTCATTTCTGTATTCTCCGAAATAAGTGGGCAAATAAAGGGTTACTCTTTCCCGCTGGGCAGGAACCGCGCGATGCGTGCGCCCAGCTTCAAAACGCTCAGTTGGATGCCGCGTGGCAGGCGGGCGACTTCGGCGTACCAGCCATCGAACATCTCCATCGTGTCCAAAGTCTCGGCCATGCGCTTGCGGATTTTCTTCGGGGTCTCGTCCGCGCGCGCTTCTTCGGCGACTTTGCGCAGGGCGTTGAGCGTCGGCGTGAATTCGCGTTCGCGGCGGCCCTCTATAACGACGTTCACCAGATCAAACATATCGCGGATGGAGGTGAAGTGATCGCGCCGATCCCCGAGCTTGCGGCTGACTTGCACAAGGCCCCAGCCCTGCAACTCTTTCAACGCCGTTGAGACGTTGGAGCGCGCCATGGTCAGCGTCTCGCAAATCTCGTCCGCCGTCAGGGGGTCAGGGGACAAATGCAGCAGCGCGTGGACTTGCGCGACCGAGCGATTGGTGCCCCACTTCGCACCCATCTCTCCCCAGTGGAGGATGAAGTCTTGCATGGCGGGGGTGAGTTGCATCTTCGTATTCCTGAAATTTCTGACAATACAGAAATAACAGCATTTACTGTGAAGTCAACAACATCCAACGTCTAGCTGGGTTGACCCTGATGCGCGATATTTTTGCGATAGTATTCAAGGATTTCCGCGCGACGCTCGGCCTCGCTGGGGGCTGGTTTCATACCGCGTGGCAGGCGCATCGGGGTCTTTCCTTTCGCGCCGTAGGGGTGCGTGCCGAAGCGATTGCGACCGGGCGAGCTGGACATAAGCAAGAAAAATAGCAAGATAAACACGCCGACAATCGGGACCATCACGATGAAATACCACCATCCGCTATGATCGGTATCGTGCAGACGCCGGATCAGCGAAGACAGCGCGGGCAGCCAAAACGCGACCGTGTAGACGATCATCCAGACACCAACCGATTGTGCGGCGAGCGCTTCTGCCTCGTTGGGCTCTAGCCCCATGGCATACATCATCATTGCGAAGGTCAGGCCGAAGATGGCGAGAAACTGGTAGAGCACGAACCACCAATATTCCGCGCGGCTGGCGCGCCCTGAGAAATTCAGGATATTAGCGTAACTCTTTGCAACTGCTGCAACAAATCCCATCGCACTACTCTTTTTTGGTGTTGATCCTTGTCTCAGTGCCATTTAGCAGGCGAATTATGTTCTCGCCGTGGCGATACCAGACCAATATTCCGAGCAATATCGTCAAAATTAGGACATCTGGCTGACCAAGCCCCCATGCCAGTGCCGGCGCCATCAAAGACGCCATCAGGGCTGCGACCGATGAGATGCGGAACGTGTAGGCCACAAACAGCCATACGATGCCTGCGCCGATGCCGACTGGCCATGTCAGCGCCAGCAACAGGCCGAAGAATGTGGCGACGCCCTTGCCGCCCTTGAAGCGTAAATAGACTGGAAAACAATGGCCTAGGAAGGCCATGAAGCCTGCGAGCTGTGCTGCGTCCTCGCCCAAATACGCGCGCGCCACCAGCACCGCAGCACCTGCCTTGCCCGCATCAAACAGCAGCGTCAGCGCGGCAGCGAACTTGTTTCCGGTGCGCAGAACGTTGGTCGCGCCAATGTTGCCAGATCCGATGTCGCGCAGATTGCCGAGCCCGAACAGCCGCGCGATGACGATCCCGAAGGGGATCGCGCCGACCAGATAGGCCACCAATGCTGCAAGCGCGAGCATCTCAGGCGATGTGGTGATTTCAGGCATCGGTCACCTTTCGGCATAGCGTCGGTTTCACGTCGGTATAACGTCGGTATTGCAGCGCAGAAATACTTACCATTTGGTTAATCCTTCAATGGGAAGACGCGGTGGCCCCCGACCCATGTTGCTTTGACCCTGCCTTGCATGCGCGCCCCATCGAAAGGCGTATTCTTCGATTTCGAATGCAGGTTCGCGCGGTCCAAGACAAACGGCGCATCGGGATCAAACAGCACCAGATCGGCAGGTGCGCCGGGGGCGAGGCGACCACCGGGCAGACCAAGACGCTTGGCGGGGTTCAGCGACAAGGCACGCCAAAGCTGCGGCAGATCAAGCGCGCCGGAATGGACAAGGCGCATGGCGGCGGGCAGCAAGGTTTCTAGCCCGACGGCACCGCTGGCGGCTTCTTCAAACGGCAAGCGTTTGCTTTCCTCGTCCTGGGGCGTGTGCATCGAACAGATCACGTCGATCTCGCCGCTGGCGACGGCCTCGACCATGGCGAGGCGATCTTGCTCGGAGCGCAGGGGCGGTTTGACCTTGAAGAAGGTGCGGTAGGGGCCGACGTCAAATTCATTGAGCGTCAGGTGGTGGATGGAAATGCCAGCGGTGACATCAAGGCCCGCATCGCGCGCACGCTTCAGCGCGGGCAAAGCCTTCGCGGTCGAGATCTGGTCGAGGTGGTAGCTGACCCCTGTCATTTCTACCAAGGCCAGATCACGCTCTAGACCCATACGCTCGGCCATGGGCGACACGCCGGGCAGACCGCGCAAGGTGGCGAACTTGCCGGAGGTCACAGCCGCCCCCTCGCTGAGCGTCGGATCTTGGGCATGGCCGATCACCAGCGCATCGAGGCCCTTGGCGTAGGTCAGCGCGCGCGACAGCACTTTGAGGTCTTGGACCACGCGGTCACCATCGGAAAACGCCACCGCCCCTGCATCACGCAGAAAGCCAATCTCGGTCATCTCGCGCCCATCGCGGCCTTTGGTCAGCGCTGCCATCGGCGCAATGCGCACGACGGACACTTCTTGGGCGCGGCGCTTGACGAAATCGAGCACCTCGGGCGTGTCCACGGGCGGCGTTGTGTCGGCGCGGGTGACCATGGTTGTGACACCGCCAGCGGCGGCAGCGCGTCCAGCGGTCTTGAAGCTTTCTTTATGACGCTCGCCCGGCTCGCCGATCTTGACGCCAATGTCGATGATGCCGGGTGCGAGGCATTTGCCTGCGCAATCGAACACCTCGGCACCCTCAGGCGTGGTGCCGGGATCGCGCGCAAGGGTCAGGCCGTCGCGGATCAGTAGGCTGCCGATCTCGTCAGTGCCAGCTTCGGGGTCGATCAGACGGGCGTTGGTGAGGTGGATGAGGGTCATGCGGACGTGTCCTTGTCCTGAATGTCGCGCAGCATCCGGTAGACCGCCTCGCCGTCTGGGATGGCGCGGAATGCAAACTCGCCACTTGCCCCGTGCCATTGGCCCATGCTGCGCATGTCATTCGGGCGCCGGGTGGACGCGGGTGTCCCAAGCACAAGCGTCGTTGTGTTGCCGGGGAGGTAGGTCAGTTGCGTGTGCTTGCTAATGGTCATTTCGCGCATGCTGCGCCCGAAGGCGGAGGTGGCGATGAAGGCGCGCCGATCCGATAGCGCATAGACGGTTTTGGCGCGGATCATCTGGTCGATGAAGAACCGCCCGATGATCATGTAGAGCCCGATCACGAGGAACGGTAGGCCCCATAGTTTGAAGAACAACGGCGCGCCCATGGACCAGACGCCTGCGTTCCAGAATATCGCAAAGCCACCCCAAGCGATTGAGAACGGGATCAGCATAGCGTCGGCTTTGCGCAACAAAAACAGGCGCGCGTCGGGGCGACCCTCCCAAAGCAGGGTCTCGCCTGCGTCCAGATAGGGGGACCAACCTGCGCTCATGCCAACTCTGCCGGACCGACATAGCGGGCTTGGCTGGTGGACCGAAGCGGCGGTGCGTTGCCTGGCAAAGCGCGATCATAGATCAGCACGGCTTGGGCCACGTTGGGCGTTCCGAGAAACACGGCGTTCGCATCGACCTCGTGGCGCAGCAGTGGGCGGATCTGGGCGTCAATCTCGTCGGCGCTGCCTTCGATCAGTTCCACATAGTTGCGGTCCAGATAGGGCAAATGCAGCTCGTCCTCGAAGGTGCAGCGCGGTTCGGCATCCTGAGTGGTCCAGATCTGGTCGACATAGTTGAGGAACCCTTGAGAGGTCTCGAACGCGCAGGTGAAAATGTGAACGATCTCAGGTGGGGGCGGGACAACGCGTTTGGGGGCCTCAAGGCGTTCAGGTTTGCGGGCGAGAAGATTGCGGAGCCAGCCTAGCATAATACGGCCTCCTTGCGTGCGCTTGCGAGGTTTTGGGCCAGCAGGTCCATCGCGGCCATGCGCACTGCGACGCCCATCTCGACCTGATCTTGAATCACCGAACGGTTGATGTCGTCGGCCAGCAGACCGTCGATTTCGACCCCTCGGTTCATCGGGCCCGGATGCATGACGATGGCGTCGTCTTTTGCGTGGCTCAGCTTTTCGGTGTCTAGCCCGTAGCGGTGGTAGTATTCGCGTTCCGACGGGATGAAGCCGCCGTCCATGCGTTCTTTCTGGAGCCGCAGCATCATCACCACATCGCAGCCCGCGAGCCCTTCGCGCATGTCGTCGTAAACCTCGACGCCCAGCTCGGCGACGCCGGAGGGCATGAGCGTGGTCGGGCCGACGAGGCGCACGCGGTTCTCCATCTTGCCGAGAAGCATGATGTTGGACCGGGCCACGCGACTATGGGCGATGTCGCCGCAAATGGCGATGTTCAGGCGGTGCAGACGGCCCTTGGCGCGCCGGATCGTCAGCGCATCGAGCAGCGCTTGAGTGGGGTGTTCGTGCCGACCGTCCCCTGCGTTCAGCACCGCGCAGTTGACCTTTTGGGCCAGCAGATCGACCGCGCCGGATTGCGGATGGCGCACGACCAGCAGATCGGGATGCATCGCGTTCAGGGTCATTGCCGTATCGATCAGCGTCTCGCCTTTCTTGATGGAACTGGCGGCCATCGACATGTTCATGACGTCGGCACCGAGGCGCATACCGGCGATCTCGAAGCTGGCTTGGGTGCGGGTAGAGGCCTCGAAAAACATGTTGATCTGGGTCATGCCCGCCAGCGCATTGGCGTGCTTTTCGGGCTGACGGTTGAGGGTCACATAGGTCTCGGCCAGATCGAGCAGCGTGACGATTTCGTCCGGCCCGAGTGTCTCGATCCCCAGTAAGTGCTTTGCCCGAAATGCCATGATGTCCCCTGACGCCCTAGCGCGGTTATAGGACGGGGCGGCGGACGGTCACAAGACCGCCAATTGCGACTCGGCAGGCGGAGTTCTAGGGTGCGGCGTATGAAGTTCTTTGATGCAGCCGCCCTCGACCAGATCGACCCGAATGACGCAGCAGCAATGCTGGCGTGGCAGGTGGAGCTTGGCGCGGACGAGGCGATCTTCGACGTGCCGATTGATCGGTTTGAATTGCCCAAGACTGTGGCGAAGCCTGCGGCTGTGGGGAAGGGCGACGCGCCTATTGCTGAGGTGCAAAGCGTTGATCCGGTCGCACATGCGAAGGCCTTGGCGAAAGCGGCTGGCAGTCTGGACAGCTTGCGCGACGCGATGGCGGGCTATGAGCATTGTGAATTGAAGAAAGGCGCGCGCAATCTGGTGTTTGCGGATGGCAAACCGGGCGCGCGGATCATGGTGATTGGCGAGGCACCGGGGCGCGACGAGGACCGCGTGGGCAAACCGTTTGTGGGCCCCGCAGGTCAATTGCTGGACGCGATGTTTTCCGCGATCGGGATTGCGCGGGATGCCGAGGATGCGCGCTCTGCGCTCTATATCACCAATGTGCTGCCATGGCGGCCCCCGCAAAACCGCGATCCTTCGCATGAGGAAATCGACATGATGATGCCGTTTCTGGCGCGCCATATTGCGTTGGCGAAGCCGGAGATCCTCGTGGTCATGGGCAATATCGCCGCCGGAGCGCTTCTGGGCAAGCAAGGCATTACGCGTCTGCGCGGTCAGTGGACGCAAACCCAAGGTCTGCCCTGTTTGCCTATGTTCCATCCGGCCTATCTGTTGCGTCAACCGCTCCAAAAACGCGCCGCTTGGGCGGACTTGCAAGCCCTACGCGCAAAACTCGACACTTGAAGGAGACCCCCGATGTCTGATCCCACATATACCCCGCCCGAGGTCTGGACTTGGGAAAGTGAAAGCGGCGGCACATTCGCCAGTATCAACCGCCCCATCGCCGGCGCGACCCACGACAAAGAGCTTCCCGTGGGCAAGCATCCGTTCCAATTGCACTCGCTGGGCACGCCCAATGGCGTCAAGGTCACGATCCTGCTGGAAGAGCTGTTGGCGGCAGGTCATGCGGGCGCGGAATATGACGCGTGGTTGATCAATATCGGCAAGGGCGACCAGTTTGGGTCAGGGTTTGTGGGGATTAACCCGAACTCTAAGATCCCGGCGCTTCTGGATTTGTCGGGCGATGCGCCTGTGCGGGTCTTCGAGTCCGGTGCGATCTTGATGCACTTGGCCGAGAAGTTCGATGCCTTCCTTGGTCCGAAGGAGAAGCGGTCCGAGATGTTGTCTTGGTTGTTCTGGCAGATGGGCAGCGCGCCGTTTGTTGGCGGTGGTTTTGGCCATTTCTACGCCTATGCACCCGAAAAGTACGAATACCCGATCAACCGCTATGCGATGGAAACCAAGCGCCAGCTCGATGTTCTGGACAAGCACTTGGCCGACAACGAGTTTATTCTGGGCGACGATTATACCATCGCGGATATGGCGATTTATCCGTGGTATGGGCGTATGGTGGAAGGCGGGGCTTACGATGCCGGGACGTTCCTGAGCGTGCATGAGTATCCAAATGTCATCCGCTGGGCCGCGATGCTGGGTGCGCGCCCTGCTGTTGCGCGTGGTCGCATGGTCAACAAGGCCAATGGCCCGCTGGAAGAGCAGTTACACGAGCGCCATGATGCGTCCGATTTCGACACGCAGACCCAAGACAAGATCGGCACAGCGGAGTGAGCCGCCTTGCCGAAGACCGCTCGTTTGTCCCCATGCGGATCGCGGTCCTCGCCGTGTCCGACACGCGCAGTCTGGCCGAGGATAAATCGGGCGATGTGCTTGTGGCGCGTTTGACCGGGGCGGGGCATGTGCTGGCAGCTCGGCATATCCTGCGCGATGATCGCGAGGCTATTGCGGATCAGTTGAGGGCTTGGATTGCGGACCCCTCGATTGACGTTGTGCTGTCGACGGGGGGCACTGGCCTGACGGGACGGGATGTGAGCGTCGAGGCGCACCGCGATGTCTATGAGAAAGAGATTGATGCGTTCGCCACGGTCTTCACGATGGTGTCTTTCCAAAAGATCGGCACCAGTGCTGTGCAAAGCCGCGCGACCGGCGGTGTGGCCGGGGGCACGTATCTGTTTGCGCTGCCGGGAAGTTCGGGGGCCTGCAAGGATGCGTGGGACGAGATCTTGCGCTGGCAGTTCGATTACCGCCACATGCCCTGCAACTTCGTGGAAATCCTGCCGCGCTTGGACGAACACCTGCGCCGCAAATGAAAAGCCAGAAATCAAAAGACCGGGCGCTGGGCCCGGTCTGATCTAGTTTGCTGCCGTGAACGCGTCGGCGGGAATAGGGACAATGCCTGCGCGCAGCATTGTCTGGTTGTAGCCTGGATCATCGTCGAAGATTTTCTCGGTCCGCACGCCGGGCAGATTTGCAAATTGCTCCATCAGCTTCACCGGAAACCAGGTCTGGCTAATGGACTCGAAGCCCGGAACGCGTTGCAGCGCGGTCGAATTGTGACGGGTGCAATACGCCTTGGGGGCCGCACCCTGCTGCTGCACGGACACGATCATCGCATTGGCTTGAGCCAGCGACACCGGCAATTCCTGGACCACAACATGATAAGTCGTGCGCGCGTGAAAATCGATGTAGAAGCTGCGCTGAAATTCGGTGAATCCGTAATGGAGATCGTTGCGCTCGGCCACCAAAGGATGCTGCCACGAGCCTGCGGGATCATACAAAACCCGCTGACTGCCATTGATCATGATCGCCGAATGGCCCCCCGACCCGGTCGAATTGCTGATCATGGTATAGAGCGTCACAGTCGGTTGACCGCCCGGACTGTAGGCGGCGCGCGAGACAAACTCGTCGGAGGCCCATTTTTCTTCAGCGCCGCCACCACACCCCATAAGGAGAAGTGCTGCGGCGGTTAACATGGCAGCTAAACGCATCGAATATAGGCCCTTTTCGTCGTTATCCGTTTACTATCGCAATGAAGACTAGGGTCACAATAATCGCGACAACCGTCCAGATCGAGAAACGCACAAAGCCCTCGAAGGTCTTTTCTTGCGCTTTGGTGTCCATCTCGCCGTGCTTGTGTTCAGCCATCTTAGGTCTCCTACATCTTGTAGTTATGAATACGGGTAGCGGAAAAGCGCTTGTCTGTCATCGCGCAAAACCGTGAAGTGCGGCTGGGTTGTGCTTGTGTGGCCCGCTTGCGTCAAGGGGGCGTATGGACCCGCCTAAGGTGATGCGGCGTCCTCTTCCAGATCAGCGGCCAGACGGAAGCCAATTCGGTTGGCAGGCTTGGCCGCACTGACCTTTGGCAACGCGCGAAGCAAAACCGTCAATTGGCTGACATGCTGGATCATCTGGGTGCGCGCCCCGGCTTGGTCGGTGCCGTAGAAGGTCAGCAAATCCGGGTCAAAAAAGCCCATGCCTTCGATGCGAAGCACGCCCGCATCGCCCCCGGTGAAGCCCATGGCAACCTCGTGGTCGCCGTCCAGATGCTTCTCGAAGTTCTGTATATACAGGATAAGGCGTTGGTAGGCCCATTCGGCGGGCGATTTTTCCGACACGGGTTTCTTGGCGACGGCCTCGGGCAGGGGCTCTTGCTCGGCGCTGCGTTCGTCTGGGTCACAATGCACCACGCGGGCGCGCGGCAGGGCGGCGGCTTCGAGGGCCTCAGCGGCGGTGGCGATCAGGTCTGGCATTGTCTCTCCGTTCAAAGCGGCACGGCTGTGGTGTGCTTAAGTTCTTCCATAACGAAACTGGCGGAAATATCCGAGACCGAAACGCGGCTGATCAGGCGTTTGTAGAATGCGTCGTAGGCGGTGACATCCTCGACTTGCACCCGCAGCACGTAATCCAGATCGCCCGTCATGCGGTAGGCCCCGGTAATTTCCGGCATGGCTTGGACGGCACGGGTCAGCGCGGTCATGGATTTGGCGTCATGGGTGCTGGTGCGGATCAGGACCATAACAGTCAGGCCACATCCGACCTTGGCCGCATCGACGAGGGCAACACGGGCTTTCAGGACGCCGGAGTGTTCCAGCTGCTTGATCCGCCGCCAGCACGCGTTGCGAGACAGGCCGACGCGTTCGGAGAGGGTATCGACCGATAGGCTGGCATCGATTTGCATCTCAGCAAGGATTTTGCGGTCAAGTGTATCGATCTGATGTTGCATGTTGGGATAATGTCCCAACATATGCGGTGCGTATAGGTATAATTGGGATTATTTCGCAGCATGGCTTGGGTAGCCTGTCCCAAATCGCGCAACAGGAGTTCCAGATCATGTCGGATGCCGCCAACCAGTCTTCCAAGTCGTCGCTTATCAATACGATCTTCCTCGACCATCCGGCCTCGGTCGATGAGACGTTCTGGGAGCATTTTCGCTTCGCGCTGACCTTCTCGTTCTGGCTGTTTGTGGCCGCTGGTGCTGCCTTCGTGCATGCGATTGTCCCGGCCCTGTGCAAGACCACGGGCAGCGATATCATCAAGCGGCTGCACGCCCGCATCGTTACCCGTGTCCCGCACTAGATGTGTCGCATTGCTGCTTACTTGGGGCCGGAAACGGCGCTTGAGGATGTCATTGTTAAACCCGTCCATTCGCTGTTGGAGCAATCTCAGCATGCGTCTGAGGCCAAGTTGGCCGTCAATGGCGACGGCTTCGGCATCGCTTGGTATGGCGCGTCGACCGCGCCCGGACTTTACCGCGATGTGCTGCCTGCGTGGTCGGACGGCAACCTGACGAGCCTGTGCCGGATGGTGCGCTCGCCCTTGTTTATTGGCCATATCCGCGCCTCGACCATGGGCGAGACGAGCCGCCAGAATTGTCATCCGTTCACCTCTGGCGCGTGGAGCTTTTGCCATAACGGCCAAGTGCCGCATTTCCCGCGCATTCGGCGACAGTTGGAAGCGATGTTGCCTGACGCATTGTATGAGCAGCGGCGCGGCACCACCGATAGCGAAATGGTGTTTCTGACGTTGCTGGCGCACGGGCTAGAGCGTGATCCGGTCGCCGCATTCGCGCGCACGCTCGAAGCGCTTGGCCCTGCGGGCGAGGATGGACCGATCCGGCTGACGACTGTGCTGTCGGACGGTGTATCGCTCTATGCGTTTCGCTATGCGTCCGATGCGCGGTGTCCGACGCTTTATGCGTCCCGCGATTGGGCTGAGGGCGGCGTTGTGCTGGCGTCCGAGCCGCTGTGCGGTGACGGGGCAAAGTGGTCAGAAATTCCGCCGGGAACTTTGTGCGAAGTCACTGCGCAAGGCATGAACGCAACACGGATTACCGCTCAGTTGGCGGCCTGATAAAGCCACGCACCGTCATCGCGTCGGGTGCGTGTGGCTTGGCCTGCTTGGTGCAGGTGGTTCAGATGCGCGATAGATTCGACCAAGGCCAACCCGTATTCGCCGTCCCTGATCTTGCGTTTGAACAGTGGTGTGAAGCAGTCATGGGCGGTGCGGGGCTTTGACAGATACGCCTCCAGCCGTTTCAGCGCCCCGTGGTGGTTTTGGATCAGCTGGGTCAGGCGGAAGGGCAGGCCTTTGAAGGGCAGCTTATGGCCGGGCAGGATCAGTTGGGTGGGCGTGGCGTAGGTGCTAAGACGTTCGCAGCTCTCGAGCCAGTCGGCGACAGGATCAGCGTCGGGTTCAGTCACGTAGACACCGAGATTCGGTGAAATCGTGGCGAGCAGCTGGTCGCCGCCGAGCACCACATCGTCACTCCAGAGCGTTGCGTGCTCAGCCGCGTGACCGTTGCCCATATGGACGCGCCAATCGCGCCCACCAAGGGTGATATGCTGGCCTTCGATCAAGCGCGTGAAGCCCAAAGGCATCGGCTCAACCATATCGGCGAAGTTGAAGGGACGCTCAGACCTGCGTTTTTCGTAGACCTCGGGGTCCATGCCAGCACTGCGCCAAAAAGCCAGCGTCTCGGCCACGGGCAGCGTTTGGTCGTCGAGCGTTAGCATTCGCGCCATGAGCCATGCGGTGCGCGACATCAACAACTCGGCCCCGTGTTCAGACTGAAACCAGCCTGCCATGCCGACGTGATCGGGATGATGATGGGTGACGAGGACGCGGGAGACGGGCTTGCCGCCGAGCGGGCCCTCTAGCAGCTTGGCCCAGAGCGCGTGACCCCGTTTGCTGGCAAAACCGGTGTCGATGATGGTCCAACTGTCGCCTTCATCGAGCGCATAGATATTGACGTGATCCAGCGCCATGGGCAGCGGCAGGCGAATCCACAAGATACCGCGCGCGACCTCTATCGCCTCGCCTTCGGCGGGGGGATCGGGGAACGGGATTTGGATGCCTACCTGAACGGGTGCGCCAGTATCAGGCATTATGCGGCGCTGCCGAAAAGATCATCATCATAGAGCCCAGTATCGCCTGCATTCATTGCCGCAAGCAAGGCCGCATGTTCGGGTAACAGGCGCAGAATATAGACCGATGCGAGCGCGGACCGGGGGCCTGTGCCGCCCTCGGCCATCGCCGCGCGCAGGTGATACATGCCGCCCAGAACACGCGCAAAGGCGCGCTGATAGGGAACGGCCCCGGCGAAACGGATGTTCAGATCATCTTCGGCCAGCATCGCTTCGGTCGCTTCGCGCAGGGTCTCGGCGGCTTGCCAGACGGGCTCGGCCAACGCGGCCAACGCGGGCTGCGCGCTGCGGGCGGCCTCGGCCTCAGTCTCGATCGCATCAATCAGGCGCAGGACGGCCTCGCCCTCGTCGCCGAGCTTGCGGCCCACGAGGTCCATCGCTTGAATGCCGTTGGTGCCCTCGTAGATCGTTGCGACGCGCACATCGCGGAGATACTGCGCCACACCGGTTTCTTCGATAAAGCCCATGCCGCCATGAACCTGGATCGCCTCGGACGCGACAGTTACGCCTGTATCGGTGCAAAACGACTTGGCCAGCGGGGTCAAAACGCCGACGCGCGCGGTCCATTTCGCGTCGCCCGTGGCGTTGGCCATGTCGATGGCAACAGCGCAATCGAGCGCCATGGCGCGGGCCGCGAAGGTATCGGCGCGCATGGACATGAGCATTCGGCGCACATCGGCATGATCGGAAATCGCGCCGCTGATTTGGCGCAGGGGCGCGCCTTGGATGCGGTCTTTTGCGTAGGCCACGGCGGCTTGGGTCGCGGCTTCGGCCACGCCAACGCCTTGGGCGGCACAGCCCAAACGCGCGTTGTTCATCATGGTGAACATCGCCTTCAGCCCGCCGCCTTCATTGCCAACCATCCAACCCGTCGCGTTTGTAAATTCCATCACAGCGGTGGGCGAGCCGTGCAGACCCATCTTGTGTTCCAGCGAGACGACGCGGACGCCGTTACGCGTGCCTGCATTCCCGTTCGCGTCGGGCAGGTGTTTCGGGACGAGGAACAGGCTGATGCCGCGCGTGCCTTTGGGCGCATCGGGCAAGCGCGCAAGCACGAGGTGAATCGTGTTGTCGGTAAAGTCGCAATCGCCCCACGAGATGTAGATCTTTTGGCCCGACACGGCGTAGGAGCCATCGCCATTTGGTTCGGCCTTGGACCGCAACGCACCGACGTCAGACCCCGCTTGCGGTTCGGTCAGGTTCATCGTCGCGTTCCACTCGCCCGAGATCAGCTTGGGCAGGTAGAGGTCTTTCAATGCGTCTGTCGCGTGATGCTCCAGCGCCTCGATCTGGCCTTGGCTGAGCAAAGCCACCAGTTGCAGAGGCAGGCACGCCCCGGAAATCATCTCGTTCATCGCGGTGTTCAGCGCCATTGGCAGACCCATGCCGCCATAGTCCGGCGTGGAGGACAGGCCGATCCAGCCGCCCTCGGCCAGCGCTTTATAGCCGCCATCGAAGCCGGGACTGGTGCGCACGATACCGTTTTCCAGCACGGCGGGGTTCAGATCGCCGACGCGGTTTAAGGGCGCGAGCACTTGCGTGCAAATACGCCCACCCTCGGCGAGGATGGCGGCGCTGGTCTCAGGCGTGGCCTCCGCAAAGCGCTCGGTCGCTTGGACGCGGTCGAAGCCTGTCACATGGTCGAGCACAAACTGGATGTCAGCGGTGGGGGCGGTATAGGGCATGCGCGTCTCTTCTGATTGCGGTGACTTGGCAGGGGCGTTGCCACGGGATATGCCCCGCGCCACGGATTGGAACGTGCCATGCGCAGCGCGCGCACGGCAATTTGAACGCTGCGTCACGGGAAAGGACCGCGTGTGGAGACCCTGCATCTAGGAGCGCTCGACGATGATCTTGCGACGGCGGCAGAACTGCTGCGCGCGGGCGGCCTCGTCGCGTTTCCGACGGAGACCGTTTATGGGCTTGGGGCCGATGCGACGAGTGATGCTGCGGTGGCCTCGATCTATACGGCCAAGGGGCGGCCTTCGTTTAATCCGCTGATTGTGCATTTGGGCGAGGCGGATTGGGCTGGGCGTTATGCGCATGTTTCCGGCGAGGCAGAAGCCTTGATGGCCGCGTTCTGGCCGGGGCCTTTGACGTTGGTTTTGCCTCGACTGCTGGGATGTGTGTTGGCGGAGCGGGTGAGCGCTGGGCTGGACAGTGTTGCCTTGAGGATGCCGGATCATGTGGTGGCTTTGGGGCTGCTGCGACAGAGCGGTTTGCCGCTTGCCGCGCCCTCGGCGAACCCCTCGGGTGGGGTTAGTCCGACGACGGCGCCCCATGTGCTGGAGGGGCTAAGCGGTCGTATTGCAGCCGTGGTCGATGGTGGGCCGTGCAGCGTAGGCCTCGAGTCAACGGTGCTGAGTTTGACGGGGCAGGGACCGCGTTTGCTACGCCCCGGTGCGATCTCCGCCGAGGCTTTGTGCAAGGTTCTGGGCCGAGAGATAGAGGTGCCGGGCGACGAAAGTGTGCCGACTGCCCCCGGCCAGCTTGCCTCGCATTATGCGCCATCTGCGTGCGTGATTTTGAATGCCGCAACTCGGCCAGACGGCGCGCTATGGCTCGGCTTCGGGCCGGACTGCGCAGGCTGCGATTTGTCTCTGTCTGAAGCAGGGGATTTGGACGAGGCAGCTATGAAGCTCTTTGCGGCGCTCCGAACCCTCGACGCGCAGGCGAAGCCGGATCAGATGATTGCCGTCGCCCCGATCCCGAACGAGGGCCTCGGTATCGCCATCAACGACCGTCTAAAACGCGCCGCTGCCCCGCGTTAGGCGCGTCCGCCAACCGATGACAGCATCGACGGATCAATGCCTATGCTGTGCAAAGCTTGGCTCCACATCCCTTCCACATTCGGGTCGAAGATCAACTCAGGCCCCGCATCGCCGGTCAGCCAGCCATTGGCCTGCAATTCCTGTTCCAACTGCCCCGGCCCCCAGCCTGCATAGCCGAGCGCCAGAAGGCAGGTATCCGGCCCACCGCCCTTGGCGATGTCTTCGAGAATATCCAGCGTCGCGGTCATGCCGAACGTGTCGTTGACCTGTAGCGTCGAGTTGTTGTTCGAATAATCGGCACTGTGCAGAACGAAGCCGCGTCCATGTTCGACCGGGCCGCCAAAGCGAATCGGCATTTTGCGCATCTTATCGGTGGGGGTGATGCCGATCTGTTCCATCAAACTGGGCAGCTCGAGGTCGGAGGCAGGTTTGTTGAGGATCAAGCCCATCGCGCCCTCGCCAGAATGCGCACACAGATAGATCACGCTATGATCAAAGCGCGGGTCGCCCATCCCCGGCATGGCGATGAGGATTTGGCCTTTCAGCGAGTCTGGAGATTGCTGCACATTCATCCCTATACTTTGGGGGTTGGCCTCGCGCGGTTCAAGCCTGTTCAACGCGGCAGGATTGTCACATTTCAGGGGCCTCCCCCTAAAGTGATTTTCCTGTCTCGGGCGTCTGCGTAGGGTGGCGCGATGAAACAACATCTGATCTCGGCGCTCTGCGCGCTTGCCCTTGGGGGGCTTGGCACGCCTGCGCTCGCCCAAAGCGGCGATGTGATCTCGGCTGAGGTTTTGCCCGGATGGCGCACTGATCGCGGCACCCATATGGCGGCTGTGCGGCTGACACTTGCGCCCGGTTGGAAGACCTATTGGCGTGCGCCCGGTGAAGGCGGTATCCCCCCGCAGATCAACTTCTCCGGCTCGCGCAATGTGACCGCTGCGGTGACGCATTTTCCAGCGCCGGAAGTGTTTTACGCCAACGGGCTGCGCAGCATTGGCTATAGCAAGCAGGTGGTGTTGCCGATTGAGTTTTCTGTGCCCGACCAGAGCGGTGCTGCCCAGCTAAACGCGCGGATGGATATTGGCGTCTGCGAAGATATCTGCATGCCGATGAGCCTGAATATCAGCGCGACCCTGCCAGCGGGCGGCGCGCGGGATGCGGCGATCCTTGATGCGCTGGCAGCAAGGCCTGCGGTGTTTGACAGCCCCGTGACCTGTGAGGTGACGCCGATCAATGACGGGCTGCGCGTGTCGGCCAGCTATGCGGTGCCGCCGGGCGTCAGCGCAGGGGCCGTGTCGGTGGTGGAGCCGGGCGATCCAACGGTCTGGGCGACGGATACGCAGACGCAGATGTCAGGCGGGCGGATCACCTCGACTGTCGAGTTTGTGCCGCCGAGGGGGCAACCGATGATGCTGGACCGCTCGGCCATTCGCGTGACGGTGCTGGGGGGGGCGAGGGCGTTTGAGCTTCTGGGGTGTGATTAAGAGAGTGCTGCTTGCCGTGGACACCCCATCATATGGTCGTTCACCAACCCTGCCGCCTGCATGAACGCATAAACAGTCGTCGGTCCGCAGAAGCGAAAGCCTACTTTCTTAAGGTCTTTGGACAGGGCGGTCGATAGGGGTGTGTGGCCGGGCACATCGTCCATGGACACAAAACGGTTCTGAATCGGGGTATGGTTAACGCGGCTCCAGATGAAATTTGTGAAGCCCTCGCCCTCCTCCAGAGCCAGATAGGCCTGCGCGTTGCCAATGGTCGCCTCGATCTTGCCGCGATGGCGGACGATGCCGGGATCGGCCAGTAGGCGCGTGATCTCGGGCGCGCCCCAAGTGGCAATGACCGACGGCTCAAACCCCGCAAAGGCGCTGCGAAACCCCTCGCGTTTGCGCAGAATCGTGATCCAGGACAGGCCCGCTTGGAACCCTTCGAGGATCAGTTGCTCCCATAGCACGCGCGGATCGCGCTCGGGCACGCCCCATTCGGTGTCGTGATAGGCCACATAAAGTGGGTCCGCGCCGCACCAGTCACATCGCTCGGTCATCTAAGTTCCTCCGCTTTGCCTCAAGTTGGAACAAAACGCGAAACTTCACAACTTTTTAAGTCCTTTGGCGTTTGGGTGTCGGGGATAGTTTTCAGGAGCACGCGCATGGGCAAACCGCAACGACCCCCTTCCTTTGATGGGGCGGACAATCCGCTCGCCTTTGCCACGAACGCGCGCGACCGCGATGTGTTGCACATGGTGCGTGACGCGATTGCGCGTAATGATGTGATGCTGGCCTACCAACCTATCATGCAGGCGCGCGGTCCGGGCAAAGTGGCGTTCTACGAGGGGCTTATCCGGGTGCTGGATGCCACGGGCCGTGTGATCCCGGCGCGCGAGTTTATCGATGTGGTGGAAACCCAAGAACTTGGCCGCCAGATTGACACTTGCGCGCTTGAGGCGGGGTTAAAAGCCCTCAATCAGGTGTCAGATTTGCGGTTGTCGATCAACATGTCAGCGCGGTCGATTGGCTATCCGGCATGGCGCGAGGCACTGGACCGAGGGCTGGCAAGCAACGCCTCGATTGCCGAGCGGTTGATTCTTGAGATCACGGAAAGCAGCGCGATGACGGTGCCTGACTTGGTCACCGTGTTCATGGCGGACTTGCACCGTAAGGGGATCTCGTTTGCGCTGGATGACTTTGGGGCTGGATTCACGTCGTTTCGGTATTTGCGTGATTTCTACTTCGATATTCTGAAGATCGATGGCCAGTTCATTCGTGATGTTGCGACCGACACGGACAATCAGGTTCTGGCCCAAGCCTTGATCACCATTGGGCAGCAGTTTGACATGTATACAGTCGCAGAATCCGTGGAAACTCAGGAGGATGCTGATTTCCTGACTGCCTGTGGTGTGGACTGTTTGCAGGGGTATTTATACGCCGCCCCCACGACCACCCCAGATTGGAACAAGGCAGCAATGGGCGCGGGCCGGCGTAGAGGGAAAGGTCGCAAGCGTGAGTGAATTGAGGCTGCTGCTTTGCAGGTCCGCGCAAGGTCGCTGCGCCTTGTGACAAGCCCCCCGTGACACCGTGTCTGTTGTCCGGTTGCCCCTTGCGTCCTAGAGGAGGCGCGACTGCCTAAAGGGAATTTGCCGTTTGGGCGGGTCCGGCGTGCCCAGTGACGGGCTGCCGACGCGAGACCCAATAGGAGATACCCGATGACCAATGTTGTGATCGCTTCTGCTGCCCGCACCGCCGTGGGTAGCTTCAGCGGCTCTTTCGCCAATACCCCCGCCCATGATCTGGGGGCGGCTGTCCTCGAAGCGCTGGTTGAGCGCGCGGGCGTCGATAAAGCGGACGTATCCGAGACCATCTTGGGTCAGGTGCTGACCGGGGGCCAAGGCCAAAACCCTGCCCGTCAGGCGCATATCAATGCAGGCCTGCCCCAAGAAAGTGCTGCTTGGAGCATCAACCAGGTTTGCGGGTCAGGCCTTCGTGCCGTGGCCCTCGCCGCCCAGCATATCCAGCTTGGCGACGCGTCTATCGTGTGCGCTGGCGGTCAAGAAAACATGTCCATGTCCCCCCATGTCGCCAACCTGCGTCCGGGCCAGAAGATGGGCGATATGAAATTCGTCGACTCGATGATCAGCGACGGTCTGTGGGATGCGTTCAACAACTACCACATGGGTCAAACCGCTGAGAACGTTGCTCAAAAATGGCAGATCAGCCGCGAGATGCAGGACGAGTTCGCCGTTGCCTCGCAGAACAAGGCCGAAGCCGCGCAGAAAGCCGGTAAATTCGCCGACGAGATTGCGGCATTTACCGTCAAGACCCGCAAGGGCGAAACTATCGTTGATCAAGATGAATACATCCGCCACGGCGCGACCATGGAAGCGATGCAGAAACTGCGTCCGGCCTTTGCAAAAGACGGCAGCGTCACGGCAGCCAACGCATCGGGCCTGAACGATGGCGCCGCTGGCGCGTTGTTGATGAGCGCGGATGAGGCCGAAAAGCGCGGGATCGAGCCGCTCGCGCGGATCGTATCGTATGCCACGGCAGGCCTCGACCCGTCGATCATGGGCGTTGGCCCGATCTATGCGTCGCGTAAGGCGTTGGAAAAAGCCGGTTGGTCCGTAGGTGATCTGGACCTTGTGGAAGCCAACGAGGCCTTCGCCGCGCAAGCTTGTGCTGTGAACAAGGACATGGGCTGGGATCCGGCCATCGTGAACGTCAATGGCGGCGCGATTGCTATCGGTCACCCAATCGGGGCCTCGGGCGCGCGCGTTCTGAACACGTTGTTGTTCGAGATGAAGCGTCGCGGTGCCAAGAAGGGTCTTGCGACCTTGTGCATCGGTGGCGGCATGGGCGTGGCGCTCTGCGTCGAGCGTCCCTGATCAATTCATAAATGCTTGCGCAATAATGTTGCGCAAGCATTGGCGATCAGCGTAGCGTTATTACGCAAGTTTATCAAAAGGAGAAATATATGGGACGTGTTGCACTCGTCACAGGCGGCTCGCGCGGTATCGGCGAGGCCATCTCGAAGAAGCTTCAGGCCGATGGATTCATCGTTGCGGCCACCTACGCAGGCAATGATGAAGCGGCTGCCGCTTTCACCGCAGCCACCGGCATCAAGACTTACAAGTGGAACGTGGCCGATTACGACGCGTCCAAAGCAGGCATCGCGCAGGTCGAAGCCGATCTGGGCCCGATCGAAGTGGTCGTTGCCAATGCAGGCATCACCCGCGACGCGCCGTTCCACAAGATGACGCCCGATCAGTGGAAGGACGTCATCGACACCAACCTGACCGGCGTGTTCAACACCGTCCACCCGATCTGGCCCGGCATGCGCGAGCGTAAGTTCGGCCGCGTGATCGTGATCTCGTCGATCAACGGTCAAAAAGGCCAGTTCGCGCAAGTGAACTATGCCGCGACCAAAGCAGGCGATCTGGGCATCGTGAAGTCGCTGGCCCAAGAAGGCGCGCGCGCGGGCATCACCGCCAATGCGGTTTGCCCCGGTTATATCGCCACGGAAATGGTCATGGCCGTGCCAGAGAAAGTGCGCGACAGCATCATCGCCGCCATCCCTGCGGGTCGTTTGGGCGAGCCGGAAGAGATCGCGCGCTGCGTGGCGTTCTTGGCGTCCGACGATTCGGGCTTCATCAATGGATCGACGATCTCGGCCAATGGGGCGCAGTATTTCGTCTAGATTCTAGACGAAGTAGACATAGAAAAGGCCCTGACGGTTTATGCCGTCAGGGCCTTTTTCGTCTGGGAGGACGACGAAAACCTAGCGGAACGACCGCAGCGGATGGCGGAGGGTTTCGATGATCTCTGCGAACACACGTGCGCGCTCGGAATGGGCGGCTCGGATGGCGTCACGTTGGCGGGCGGTTGTGGGTGTCTCGAACATGGTCTGGTCCTTTCGGGGAGGTGTGTTTCTTCTGAAGTGAATATGGGCTTTCCTGAACGCCTGCACAAACGAGACTTTTCATCGCTTCAGTTAAGATATACTGAACTGAAATGTCTGACCGCCTGCCCCCACTGACCGCCCTACGCGCCTTTGAGTCTGCGGCGCGCCATCTTTCTTTCGCCCAAGCCGCCTCGGAATTGAACGTCACGCCAGCCGCCCTCAGCTTTCAGATCAAATCGCTTGAGGCGCATTTGGGCACGCCCCTGTTCCACCGCCTGAACCGCGCGGTGAGTTTGACTGAAGCGGGCAAAGCCCTCGCCCCCGGCGCGTCTGAGGGGTTCGACCGGCTGCACCGCGCATGGGCATCTGCCAAGCGCAGTGGCACCGGGCGCGGCCTGACCATCACCGCCGGCCCTGCGTTCACCGCCAAGTGGTTGGCCCCGCGCTTGTTCGCCTTCGCCAGCGCGCATCCCGAGATCGAGCTGCGGTTTTCGGCCACATTAAGGTTGATGGATTTTGATCATGACGATGTGGATGTGGCGATCCGCTTTGGGCGCGGCGGCAACGATGGCGATGTGTTCTCAACGCCGATAATCGACGAATGGGTGACGCCGATGATGGCCCCTGCCTTGGCCGATCGGGTGCGGCGGCGCGAGGATTTGCGCGATCTGCCTTTGCTGCACCAGGACGACATACGCTTTCTGCGCCCGCCGCTGGATTGGCCCGCCTGGTTTCGCGCCGCAGGCTTGGGGGGCGCGCCAGAGACCGGGCCGCGCTTTTCGCAAGCCGATCACGCGATTGATGCGGCCGAGGCGGGCGGAGGGGTTGTTTTGGGACGCGTGTCGCTGGCCGAGAAATCGCTTCGAGAAGGGCGTCTGGTTGCCCCATTCAGCTTGGCGCTGCGCACGGATGCGAATTATCGGTTCTTGTGCAGAACAGGGGCCGAAACCAAGGCCCCTGTGAAACCGTTTATGGATTGGCTTCTCAGCGAAGTCACGTCCATCTCGGCCTTGGCGGAAGGGCGCGATTTCATCGACGCCGCCGATGTCGCGCCCTAGGTCTTAATGTTCTTGAAGGCGGGAAATCTGCTCCTTCAACCGCAGTTTCTGCTTCTTCAATTCGGCGATGCGAAGGCTATCCATCCCAGCGCTGCGTTGGGCCATGCTGACCTGCTGCTCTAGCGACTGGTGTTTGCGGTGCAGTTCCTGAAGATGCGAACTAACGGACATGAGATACCTCCTGTTAAGTGACGTAGTATTGCCAGTGCAGCACAGTTTTTTTCACCTGTCATCCCTGTGTATAAAATTGCGCGTATGCTGCGGTTGCATAGTTTGGCACGCTACAACGTCAGGCGCGCCCCATTGCGCAGAATTGCACGGGCAGCTTCGGTCTCGTCAGTGCCGTCTTTCAGGTGCATTGCCTGCGCGTGCAGCATGAGCGGCGCAAGCAGTTGGAACGGACTGCGCGCGCCTTTGCAGGCCTGAAAGATCACACGTTTTGCGGGGCGTCCGGCCCTTGCAGCCAGTGGCAGAACCTTCCCCCCGCCCAGCCGACCATCGAGGGCAGCCATCAAATCAGGCAACCGCTCGGTGGTGAAAATCAGGCTGACCGTGCCCCCCGGACGCACCCGCCGCGTTGCAGCATCGAGCCATTTTGCGAGCGGCAAGTTTTCGCGCATGGCGGCGTCTCTGTCGGAGTTTTGGGCAACAGTGCCCGCGCCCGCCGGATAATAGGGCGGATTGCAGAGCACATGATCATAACTTTGCGCGCGAACCTGCGCCGGAAGTGCGCCCACATCGGCCTCGATCACCTGCATCTGCAGACCTGTCTCGGTCGCATTGCGGCGGGCGAGGGCGGCAGTGGCGGCGTCAAATTCCACCCCTGTGACATGCGCGCCCGTGCGGTGCGCCACACATAGCCCAGCCGTCCCGACCCCGCAGCCCAGATCCAGCACCCGCTCGCCAGCCTTAGCTGGAACACTTGCTGCCAGCAGCACCGCATCGGTGGAGGCGCGAAACCCGTCCCGAGGCTGCCAAATCCGAAGTGCCCCGCCCAGAAATCCATCATGGCTGAGCGCCGGATCCGTCATTTGCGCGCCGAGACCTCGATCCCGTTATCGCGCAAGACGGCGGAGGCTTCGAAATGGTCCTCGCGGCGCACCATAAGGCGGCGCGGCAAAATGCCGATGCTGCCTTCCAGCGCACTCATGTGGACGTCCATGGCGAAGCATTCTATATCCTCGCCCTGTAACAGGGCTTGGGCGAAGGCGATCACGGTGGGATCGTTGGTGCTGACGAGTTCTAACATAAGACTGATCTAAGGGCAGGCAGTGCGGCTTGTCGAGGCGACTGACAGGACCGTGATGAGTTTGGACCACGCTGCTACAAAACCCCATGACCGTCTCGCGAGCGCATTGGCTGGCGATCTGGATGCTGTGAATGCAGTGATCCGCGCGCGGATGGCCAGTGAACATGCGCCGCGCATTCCCGAAGTGACCGCCCATTTGATCGAGGCGGGCGGCAAACGCTTGCGCCCGATGCTGACTTTGGCGGCGGCCCGGATGATGGGCTACGAGGGCGATGACCATATCAAGCTGGCCGCGACGGTGGAGTTCATTCACACCGCAACGCTGCTGCATGATGATGTGGTCGATGAAAGCGGTCAGCGGCGCGGGCGTCCGACCGCGAACCTGCTCTGGGATAACTCGTCGAGCGTTTTGGTGGGGGACTACCTGTTTGCACGCTCGTTTCAGTTGATGGTCGAGACCGGTTCCTTGCGGGTGCTGGATATCCTCGCCAATGCCTCTGCCACGATTGCTGAAGGCGAGGTTTTGCAACTGACCGCCGCGCGCAACCTAGAGACGACCGAGGATATTTACCGCCAAGTGGTGCGCGGCAAGACTGCTGCGCTGTTTTCTGCGGCGACGGAAGTTGGCGGCGAAATTGCCGGGGCCACGCCTGCGCAGATCAAGGCCCTGTGGACCTATGGCGACGCGCTGGGCATTGCGTTTCAGATCGTGGATGACCTGCTGGATTACGGCGGCGTTGGTGCTGTGATGGGCAAAAACACCGGCGATGATCTGCGCGAGGGCAAGCTGACCTTGCCTGTGATCAAGGCGGTTGCCGCAGCGGACGAGGCGGAGCGCGCGTTCTGGTGCCGTGTGATCGAGAAGGCGGATTACCGCGACGGCGATGTTGAGGAGGCGCAGCGGTTGCTGACCAAGCACGGTGCGCTTGAGGCGACGCGGGCAGAGGCTGTTGAGTGGACGAGCAAGGCGCGCGCTGCATTGGCGGATTTGCCGGAGCATCCTTTGCGCGACATGCTGGATGATCTGGCGGATTATGTGGTTGCGCGCACGCTCTGAGCATCGCTGAGGACCGGGCCTGAAGCGACCCACCAGTGAGGGTGTTTGGCTGCGAATGCGGTGGCAGCCGCCTGCGCTTCGGCTGACGTTTCATACAGCCCAAAGCAGGTTGCACCTGATCCTGACATTCTGGCCAGTAGGCATCCGTTTGTTGTGCGCAACGCCGAAAGACCATCTGCGATCTGGGGCAACGCTTCAATCGCGGGGGCCTCGAGGTCGTTGCGTTGGGCTGTTAGCCAGTCGAGGAAGCCGCTTTCTGGGATCGGGTCGAGGCCGGGATTGTCGCGCGATTTGAGGCGTTTGAACACGTCCGGGGTGGACACGCCCATGCGCGGATTGACCAGCACCATATGCAGCGGCGGCAGGTCGGCGGCGGGCGTCAAAACATCACCGATCCCTTGCATCCGCGTGGGCGCTGCGGCCATGCAGACGGGCAGGTCCGCGCCCAAGGGTAGGGTTGCTTGCGGCGCAGGCTCGGTGACGTTCCATAGCTTCGCCAAGGCCCGCAGGGTTGCCGCTGCATCCGAGGATCCGCCGCCAATGCCGCTGGCGGGTGGCAGGGTTTTGTCGAGGTGTAACGCCGCCCCACGGACGGGATCCAGAAAACGCGCCGCCTTCATTATCAGGTTGTTGGCATCGGTGGGCACGCCGCCTGCATTCGGGCCGGACACCGTCATGGATAAAGTATCGCTCGGCCCCGCGCTGATCTGGTCGCCAATAGCTGCGAACACCACGAGGCTGTCGAGCAGGTGGTAGCCATCGTCGCGCCGCCCCGTCACATGCAGCGCCAGATTGACCTTCGCGGGGGCGAACGCGGTTACCATCTTAGGCGTCACGCAACGAACCTACAGGTCGGTGCCAGCAGTGGCGGCTTTCTCGGCCAGCGACGGCGCGCCTTCCTCGTCCAGCACAACATCAAGTCCGACCTCAAGTTTACGCTTTATGCGGGTCGGGTTGGCCTCGTGGTCATCGTCCTCGCCTTCCAAGAAGGATAGGGCGCGGGACCACTGAAACTCGGCCTCGCGCTTGCGGCCCACGGCCCAATAGACGTCGCCCAGATGGTCGTTGATCACCGGATCAATCGGCAGCAGCGACACCGCGTGTTCCATCGGGGCCACGGCTTCCTCGAACCGCCCAAGACGATACAGCACCCAACCAAGCGAGTCCGTGATATAGCCACTTTGGGGCCGCGCGGCACTGGCCGTGCGGATCATCTCAAGCGCTTCGTCAAGGTTTAGCCGCTTCTCGACGAGGCTGTAACCGAGATAGTTCAGCACATTCGGCTGATCCGGGTTCAGCTCTAGCGCTTTGCGGAAATCTGCCTCGGCGGCGGGCCAATCGTCGGTGCGTTCGTTTGCAATTCCGCGTGAGTAATAGACAAACCACTGGCTCGGTTCTTCCGTAGGATAGAGCGATATCGCGCGGTCATACGCCTCGGCTGCGGCCTCAAAATCGCTCGTCCGGCGATGGGTGTCACCCAAGGTGGTGTAGACCAGCGGCACGCCGGGGCGCGTTTCGGCCAGTTGCGTCAGCACTTCGATTGCCGCGTCGGGCTTGTCGGAACTGTTAAGCGCCTCGGCGCGCCCGATCTCGGCCTTCATATAGGCAGCGCTGTCACGGGACACCTGATCATAGGCTCGGATGGCGAGGTCGTATTGGCCGAGTTCTTCAAGCAGCCGCGCTGTCAGGATCGTTGCATCGGCGTTGTTGGGGGACAGGAATTGCGCAAAGCGTGCGTAAAGCAGCGTGAACCCGTCTGCCGCTTGGCCGCGCAGCGCCAGCGCGACAGAAAAGAACGCCTCGCCCATGCCGTCTTGCGGGCTGCGGATCATGTCAAACGGAACGGCTGTGCCTGCAGCAAGCGGCGTGTGGATCGCAGCGATCTCAGGGTCACTCAGGTCGAAGTTATCGGCAAGCACGGCGGCGGCCTCGGTGGTCTGGCCCAACTGCCCAAGGCTGAGCGCGAGTGCGATCACACTGCGCCGGGTGCGCACACCGGGGATCTCGTCGTCACCGACCAGCAGGCGCACGGTTTCCTCAAAATTACCGACATAGGCGTAGGCCAGGGCCTTTTGATAGGTGCCAAAGGCGACATATTCGTCGTTCGAAATGATCTCGTCGAAGGCGGCCATCGCGCGGTCCACATCGCCCACATCGAGCCATCCCCACCCAACGAGCAAGCCGTCGATCAGCGGACCAATGCGCCCGGTCTCGGCCATCTCGTCGAGCAGGTCAATATCAGCGCCACGGCTAAGCGCATGGGCGGTCAGCACCATCTGGGCGATCTGGTTGCCTTCGTTGACCTCCTGCAAGATACGCGCAAGCGGCACGCTGTCATCGATCCGGCCCAGCCCGATATTGGCAAGCACCGCACTTTCGGCAAGCGCAGGGTTGCTGCGGTCTTGTGCCAGCGCGCGGCTGTAGAACTCGGCGGCCTCGGCGTAGTCATTGGACATGATCGCCTGTCTGCCCGCCAGATAGGCGCCCGACAGTCCTTCGGCAGGTGCCGATACGGGTAAAAGCAGGCTGAGCGCGAGGCTGGCAGAGATCATCAACCGCATGGGAAGGCACCTTCATTGTTACGCATCAAAGGCTAGTGCCGCCCAGCAGGTAAGACAATGGCAGGGGCGGTTGGATCACCGCCCCGTGACCAAGGGTTTACATATTGGGGTAGTTCGGCCCGTCGCCGCCCTGCGGTGTGACCCATGTGATGTTCTGGCTTGGGTCTTTGATATCGCAGGTTTTGCAATGCACGCAGTTCTGGAAGTTGATCTGGAAGCGGGGGTCTTTGCCCTCCTCATGGACCACCTCATAGACGCCTGCGGGGCAGTAGCGCTCGGCAGGTTCCGCCCATTTGGGCAGGTTCACTGAGATCGGAATATTTGAATCGGCCAGATGCAAATGCGCAGGCTGGCTTTCTTCGTGGTTGGTCATTGAGAACGACACGTTGGTCAGGCGGTCAAAGCTGAGCTTGCCGTCGGGTTTGGGATACTTGATCTCGGTCCAGTTCTTGGCCTCGCCGGTCGCCTCGGCATCTGTTTTGCCATGTTTGACGGTGCCGAACAGGGACACGCCAAACAGGTTGTTGGTCCACATATCAAACCCGCCCAGCGTCAGCGACGCGGTCAGGCCATATTTGGACCAGATCGGTTTGACGTTGCGAACGCGCTTGAGGTCTTTGGCGATCGGGCCTGTCTTGATCTCGACGTCGTAGTCTTCCAGCGTGTCGCCTGCGCGGCCCGCCTTGATCGCAGCCGCAGCAGCATCGGCGGCATGAATGCCCGACAGCATCGCGTTATGGTTGCCCTTGATGCGTGGCACGTTCACGAGGCCAGCCGAACAACCTAGAAGCGCACCACCGGGGAACGCGGTCTTCGGAATCGACTGGTAGCCGCCTTCCGAGATTGCGCGCGCGCCGTAAGCGATGCGTTTGCCGCCTTTCAGCAGCTCAGCCACCATCGGATGGTGCTTGAAGCGCTGGAATTCCATGTAGGGAAACAGATACGGATTCTCGTAGTTCAGATGCACGACGAAGCCGACATAGACCTGATTGTTGTCCAGATGGTAGATGAACGACCCGCCACCTGCATTGCTGCCCAAGGGCCAACCCATCGTGTGGGTGACGGTGCCTTCACTGTGCTTGTCGGGATCAATCTCCCAAATCTCTTTCATGCCGAGGCCGAATTTTGGCGCGTCGGCGTCTTTGGCCAGATCGTATTTCGCGATCACTTGCTTGGACAGCGACCCGCGCACGCCCTCGGACAGGAACACGTATTTGCCGTGCAGCTCCATGCCCGGCTCGTAGGCATCCGACGGGGTGCCGTCAGCACTCAGGCCAAACTCGCCCGCGATCACGCCTTTGACGCTGCCATCCTCGCCGTAAACGAGGTCCGAACACGCCATGCCCGGAAATATCTCGACGCCCAGTTCTTCGGCTTGCTCGGCCATCCAGCGACACACATTGCCCATGGAGACGATGTAGTTGCCATGATTGTTCATTAAGGGCGGCATGACGATATTGGGGATGCGGATCTGGCCCGCTTCACCCAAGAAGTAAAAGTTGTCTTGTTTGACGGGCACCTTGATCGGCGCGCCTTTTTCTTTCCAATCAGGGATCAATTGGTTCAGACCAACGGGATCGAGCACTGCGCCCGACAGGATATGCGCGCCCACTTCGGAGCCTTTTTCCAGCACAACAACGCTCAGATCAGCGTCGATTTGCTTTAGGCGAATGGCGGCACTTAGGCCAGCGGGGCCAGCGCCCACGATGACCACGTCATATTCCATCGATTCACGTTCGATCTGCGACATTATCTTTCCCCTCGGTCGATCTCGGAACTTGGCGTAGCGGTCTGTGCCCTTGTGGTCAATCGTCTGAGGCGACGTTGCTTTGGGACGGCGCGTCACCAAGTAGATAGCGCGGCCCCTTGCCCTTGGATGCGGCAGAATCGCCCGCATTCCACAGCGCGCAGGACGGCAGGCTCAGACACCCGCAGCCGATACAGCCATCCAGATCGTCGCGCATTTTTTGAAGTGCGGCGATCTGTGCGTCCAGATCGGTGCGAAATCCTTCGGCCATAACGCTCCAATCCTTCGGGGTTGGCGTGCGGCCATTCGGCAGCGCGGCCAGAACCTCGCGGATGCGCGCAAGGGTAAAGCCAAAGCGCTGGGCGATCAGGATGAAGCTGAGGCGGCGAATATCGGCGCGCTCAAACCGCCGTTGCCCGCCTGCGTTGCGATCCGGTGCGATTAGACCTTCGGCCTCGTAGTAGCGGATGGCGGACACACTAAGCCCTGTTCTTGCTGCAAGTTGTCCAATGGAAAGCATGGCAGAAATTCCTTGACCTAAAGTTAGGTTAAGGAATTATCAAAGACGGGTCACTCACACCAGACCCCCTCGGAGGCCCGCTATGACCGCCCAGCTTGAACACGCAAACCTGACCGTTGCCGACCCCGATGCCACTGCCGCTTGGATGCAAACCGCATTTGGCTGGCACATTCGCTGGGAGGACGAGACGCAAACCGGGCTGCGCGCGATCCATGTCGGCACGGATGCAAGCTATATCGCGCTGTTTTCGCCCGAGACCCCTAGCGCCAAGGCCACCGGGCGTTACGCCACCATTGGGGCGATGAACCACCTCGGCGTTGTCGTGGATGACCTTGATGCGACGGAGGCTGCGGTCCGCAAAGCAGGCTTCACCCCGCATCACCATGCCGACTACGCGCCCGGTCGTCGTTTCTATTTCATGGACGATCTTGATGTAGAGTATGAAGTGGCCAGCTACAGCGCGTAACGCCTCTTGCGTGAACTGGGGGCGTGTCTATGTTAGATGCTTGATAATTCGCACGACCGAAAAGGCCATGTCTCATGGACAAAATACCGCTGACACGCGCGGGCTATACCAAGCTTGATGTCGAGTTAAAGAAGCTCAAGTCCGAAGAACGCCCTGCCGTGATCCGCGCGATTGCAGAGGCGCGTGAGCATGGCGATCTGTCTGAAAACGCGGAATATCATGCCGCGCGTGAAAAGCAGTCCTTCATTGAGGGGCGCGTGAAAGAGCTTGAGTCGGTCCTTGGACGCGCCGAGGTGATTGACCCGACGAAGATGTCGGGTGCCGTTAAGTTCGGCGCGACGGTCAAGATCGTGGACGAGGATACCGACGAGGAAAAGACCTACCAAATCGTGGGCGAGCCTGAGGCAAACCTCGAATTGGGTCTTCTGAACATGAAATCGCCTATTGCACGGGCGATGATTGGCAAAGATGAAGGCGACAGCGTCGAGGTGCGAACCCCCGGCGGCACAAGATCGTATGAGATCTTGAGTATCGTGTATAAGTAACCCGGCAAGGCGCACGGATGTCAGATCAACACCAAGAGCGCCCAACCCGTTTGGGGGCGTTCGATAAAGCTAGCTCGCCCCGTATGGCGCCTGTTGAAATTATCGCGGGCGCGCTCAGCGTGATTTGGCTGATCGGTGTGGCGGTGGCGTTCTTGGGCCTTGGCGTCGCCAACCCCGGGCCAGACGCGCAACCGATCGATTTCGTGATGCTTATGCTAGCGGTGTTCATGCCGATCGCGCTGATCTGGGTCGCCGCAGCCGTGGCCAAGACCGCCCGCGTGATGCGCGAGGAGGCGATGCGCCTGCAAGCGGCGATCACCGCAATGCGGCTCGCCTATCTTCAACAAAGCCAACCGGGGCCCTCGGGGGCTAAGCCGGGCATCGAGAAGAAGTTGGACGAATTGGCCCAAGCGCAACGCCAGACCGAAGCGGCTGTGGTGCAGTTCGCCTCGCGCCGTGACGGGCACATGTCCGAGAAGAAGCCCGCCTTGGCCAAGGACGCGGGCGCTGCCGTTGCGGTTCAGGACGGCCAGCCTGCCTTGGCCCTTGGCAGCCCAAGCGAGGTGCCAAGCGAGCCTATTTCCGTCGCCGATTTCATCAAGGCGGCGAATTTTCCTGAGACGGCCGAGGACAAAGACGGCTTCCGCGCCTTGCGTTTGGCGCTGGAGGACCGCGAAGCCTCGAAACTGATCCGCTCGGCCCAAGACGTGCTGACGCTGCTCAGCCAAGACGGTATCTATATGGACGATCTGCGCCCTGATCGCACCAAGCCCGATCTATGGCGACGGTTTGCAGCGGGCGAGCGCGCTGGGCCTATTGCGGCTTTGGGCGGTATTCGGGATCGGTCCTGCCTCGCGCTGACTTCCGCGCGGATGCGGTCGGATCCGGTTTTCCGCGACACAGCACATCACTACCTGCGCCAGTTTGACCGCACGCTGATCGGGTTTGAAGAAACCGCCACGGATTCCGAGCTTGCTCAGTTCGCTGACACCAGATCAGCCCGCGCGTTTATGCTGCTGGGGCGCGTGACGGGGATGTTCGACTAAATTTGAAAGCTTGAGAACGGAATGAAGCGCACAGGATCGCCAATGTCGATCAGCTTTTCCGGCTCGCCGACTTCCACCAGCCCCGTTGCCCATGACAGCCCTGAAACACGGCCTGATCCTTCGGACGCGAACACCTCTGCCGCGCCGTCCTCGTTCAGTCGCGACCGGTAATATTCGCGTCGCCCCGCGCGTTTGGATTTGGTGAATGCGGCAGGCACCGTGAAGCCTTGGGCCCCGCGCCACCCCGCGCCAGATAGCGCTTGGACCGACGGATACCCAAAAAGCAGCGCGCAGACGAACGCGGCCACCGGATTGCCCGGCAAGCCGAAAATCGGAACGCCGTCCCAAACACCCAGCGCCAAAGGACGCCCCGGTTTCAGCGCGATCCGCCACAGCGCGAGCGAGCCACTATCGCTGAGCAAGGCAGAGACATGATCTTCGTCCCCCGCCGACGCCCCGCCAGAGGTCAGGATCATGTCGCAGCGTGTCGCGGCTTGGCTCAGCGTTTCTGCCAAGGCCGCGCGATCATCGGGCGCGTGCCCAAGGTCCACCGCGTCGCTACCCCATGTGCGCGCCAGCCCCAACAACATCGGGCGGTTGGCGTCATAGACCTGATGCAGGTCGGTGTCTGCTCCGGGGGCTGCCAACTCGTCGCCCGTGGACAACACCCCGAGGCGCAGGGGCGCATATGTCGAAACCTCCCCCACACCCACAGAGGCCGCGAGCGCCAAATCCTGCGGGCGCAAGCGCAGTCCTGCGCGCAGCACCACCGCGCCTGCAACGCTATCCTCGCCCGCTTTGCGTGTGTTTGCGCCGCGCTTGACCGGGCCGCGAAAGGCCACATGCGTGGTGTTGATGGCGCAGTCTTCCTCCAGCACCAGCGTGTCCACGCCCTCGGGAATGATCGCGCCGGTCAGCACACGGAGCGCTTGGCCGAAAGGCAGCGTGCCCTCAAACGGAGCGCCCGCCGCCGCGCGTCCGGGATGCAACGGCAAGGCTTGGTCGCCGTCGCCGATAGCTGCATGGGCAAACCCGTAGCCGTCAATCGCGGCATTCGCGGCAGGCGGGTGGCTGCGTTTTGCGATGACATCTGCCGCCAGAACCCGCCCGAGCGCTGCCGATAGGGGCCGCGTTTCGCGGGCGACCACGGGGCGTAGGCGCGCTTCAAGCAGGGCGAGCGCCTCTTCCACCGGGGTCCAATAGTGGCCTGCTGGCAAGGCGAAGCAGTCATTGGAAAGCGGTGGGGGGCGCAACGTGGTGTCGGGGTCTGCCTTCAAAAGCGCCTCCTGCCCGAGGCCGAAAATCCAGCCCTCCTCCGCCCGCGCGGTGTCGGGCATATCGGCGTGCAGCAGACCCCAAAGCGCGTCTTGCGACAAGCAGGCGATCTGGGTGGCGAGTGTTTCGACCTGCCATGCGTCCTTGATTTTGCCCTCGGGTGGCGCGCCCTTGACGGTCAGCGAGGGCCAGACCTCGACGATGCGGATCGGGGTATTTGTGGCCTCAAAAGGCCAAATCGACAGGTCCGCGCCAAACTGCGTTCGCAAGCGCGCCAGCACTGGCAGCCCCATGAGCGCCTGACTGCCGACAGCCCCCGCGCCTGCGAGTTGCCAGAGCGGGAACGCACCTTTGGCGACTGTTTCTGCGACGCGCCGCTCGGGAACGTCTGCGGTGCGGGTGCTTCCCAAGCGGGGCAGGCCAGCTATATCGCGCTTTGGTAGAGCATTGCCCCAAAATGGGCCGATGCCTTCGAACGCTGCGTTCATCTCAGCCGCCACATCGAAGCGGTTGTTCGCCTTCGGCCCATCCTCGATCCGCGCCGCAAACCAGTCCCAAAGCGCGAAGGGATCGCTGCGTCCGGTCACGTTCTTGGCTATCCCAGCGGGAAACCCGAAGGGGAAATCGAAACCGATCAGAAGGCGATGTCCGGCGCGGCACTCGGCCTCCAGCACCTCAATCAGCCAAGCTTCAAACACCTGCCGATTTCGGAAATACTGCGCCGTCTCGCCAGAAAACGCCGCCCAGATCGCATCCCTAGTCGGCGTGGCCCCGCGATCATTCCCGCCCGACCAATCGACGACCAAAACGCGGTCATATCCGCTCACAGTCCGACCTCGGCCAGCACAAAATCCGCCAGGGCGGTTGCGTCGTTCAGGTCGATCACGCGGCAATCCACCTCCACGATACCATCGGTTGCCACAGCTCGGATCGTTGGGTCACCGGGCGCGATTAGGGGATGCCCGGTCTCGGCGCGCCAGACCTCAATCTTTGGATGCCGTGCGTTTTTCCAGCCCTCGATCAGCACCAGATCGACCGGGGAAAGCTTCGCCAAAAGCACCTCCAACGACGGCTCGCCGCCCTCGCGCAACTCCGCCATCAAGGCCCAGCGATCCCGCCCGGCGACCAAGACTTCTGCCGCGCCCGCCGCACGGTGGCGGTAACTGTCGCGCCCCTCGTGGTCCACATCGAAGCTGTGATGGGCGTGTTTGACGGTGGACACGGTGAAGCCGCGTGCAGTGATCTCAGTCACCAGTCGTTCCATCAACCCGGTCTTGCCCGCGTTTTTCCAGCCCGTGATCCCGTAGCGTTTCATAGCAGCGCGCCTGCGGCCTTCAGGTCTTCGGGTGTGTTGACGTTGAAGAACGGATCGTAGCTGCCGACCGGGAATTCAGCGAGGCCTGCGCCCTGGCTGTCGGTCCAGAGCACGACTTTGCGCAGGCCTTCTTCCAAGGCGCGGCGTAGGTCATCGCGCAGCGCAACGGGCCATAGCCCAAAGGTCGGGTGGCGGTAGAGTTTGCCGCTTTCCGGGTCTTGTGTTGCCGCCAGCGCAAAGCCCTGCGCACCGCCAGCCTCAGCGAGGCGCGCGCCCAGATCGAGCGGGAAGAAGGGTGTGTCCGCCGCCGCCGTCAAGATATGCGAAGCGCCCTGATCTGCCGCCCAATCCATTCCGGCGAGCACGCCAGCAAGGGGGCCGGGGAAGCCTGCGAGACTGTCGGGGGTCACCGGCAGGCCGTAGTCCGAAAACCGCGCCGCATCGCCGTTTGCGTTCAGCACCATCGTCGAGACCTGCGGCCCCAATCGCCCCATAACCCGCGCCAGCAACGTCTGCCCGCCGAGCGCAAGCGCGCCTTTATCGCCGCCGCCCATCCGGGTGGCGCGCCCGCCTGCGAGGACTACGCCGACCGGCGCACTCATCGCGCATCCGCCGATTTGCGGCGCGACTTGCGCGGCTCGTCCGGCACGGTGTTGGGGTCAATATCCCAAAGCAGCCGATCCTCGCCTGCCAAGCACACGAACCGTTTGCCCTTCATCCGCCCGATCAGTGTCAGGCCAACCTCGCGGGCAATCTCGACGCCCCACGCGGTAAACCCGGACCGGGACGCGAGCGCGGGAATGCCCATCAACGCAGTTTTGATCACCATCTCGGATGTTAATCGCCCGGTGGTATAGAGCGTCTTATCGGCCGCACTGACGCCCTCAGACCGCATCCACCCTGCGATTTTGTCGACGGCGTTATGACGCCCGACATCCTCCATATACACCAGTGGCCGCGCGCCGATGCACAGCACTGTGCCGTGGATCGCGCCTGCTTCCAGATACAAGCTGGGCGTCGTGTTGATGCGGTGCGCCAGCGCATAAAGGTCCGACGCGCGCACGGCCATCGCGGGCAGCGACACCTCCGACAGCCCCTCCATCATATCGCCGAACACGGTGCCGACTGCGCATCCGCTGGTCCGGGTTGCCTTGGCCAATCGCGCCTCGTGGTTCGTCTCAACGGCGGTGCGCACCACGACAACGCCGAGCTCGTCATCGTAATCGATACCCGTGACCTCGTCGTCTGGGGCGATCATCCGTTGATTGGTCAGGAACCCGAGCGCCAGATATTCGGGATGGTCGCCGATGGTCATGGCAGTGACGACCTCGCGGGAGTTCAGATAGATCGTCAGGGGGCGTTCCTCGATCACCGACAACTCGACCGCAGCGCCCGTATGGTCAAAGCCTGTGACCGACCGCGTTAGCCCGCGCGCGCCTAAATCCGGCGCGATCACATAGTCTTCGGTCTCGGAATGTGCGCCCGGACGATTTGTCATTTGAACCTTCCCCAGCGGCAGGGTAGCCGTCTGAGGGTCAAGTTAAGGCCCGTTTATGCCCACCACCATCCCCAAATCCGCCTTCTGGCTTGGATTCCGCGACAGCGCGCCGTTTATCGTGGTCGTCGCACCCTTCGCGCTGGTCTTCGGCGTGATCGCCACAGAGGCCGGGTTGAACTTGGCCGAGGTGATGGGATTTACCATCCTTGTGATCGCCGGGGCCGCGCAACTGACAGCACTTCAGTTGATGACGGAAAACGCGCCCACGGTCGTGGTGCTGGCCTCGGCGCTGGCGGTGAACTTGCGGATGGCGATGTATTCGGCGTCGCTGGCACCGCATTTGGGTAAGGCACCGCTGTGGCAGCGGGCGTTTGTGGCCTACTTCTTGGTGGACCAATCCTACGCCGTATCCTCGCTTAGGTATGACAAAGCGCCTGAGATGAGCTCGGCCCAGAAAGTCGCTTACTTCTTCGGGTCCGTCGCGCCCGTCGCCCCTGTTTGGTATGGCTTCACGTTGGTCGGTGCGCTTGTGGGCCAAGCGATTCCGCCGGAATTCGCGCTCGATTTCGCGGTCCCGATTGCGTTTCTGGCGTTGATCGCGCCTGCGCTGCGCACGCCTGCGCATGTCGCCGCTGCCTTTGTGGCCATCGTTGGCGTGCTCGTCTTCGCGTGGGTGCCCTACAACCTTGGCCTGCTGATCGCAGCGCTTCTGGGCATGATGGCAGGCGCGCAAGTGGAATTGCTGCGCGAGCGCCGCGCATGATCCCCGAGGGCACACCGATCTGGACGATCATCATTGCCATGGGAATCGGCACGTTTTTGATCCGGTTTTCCTTCCTTGGCCTGATCGGGGATCGCGAACTTCCACCATGGGTGCTGCGCCATCTGCGCTATACGGCTGTCGCGGTTTTGCCTGCACTGGTGGCCCCGCTGGTGATTTCGCCTGCGGCCACTGACGGCACGCTTGATCCCGCAAGGCTTTCTGCGGCGGTTGCCACTTTGGCGGTGGGGATGATCACGAAGTCGGTGATTTGGGCGATTGCGGCTGGTGGCAGCACGCTTTTTGGGCTTCTCTACCTGCTGGGATAAGGCTTGCGTGAGTGGCTCACATTTTTACTCGAAGCGGCGACGGAATACTCTAGGTCATACGTTTAAGCCTAAATACGACCTAACTGCTTTGCGGAGACTACGTTCATGCGCTTTCTGACACGCAGCCTGATTGGGCTTTTCTTGGTTGCATTGACCGTGGGCCTTCTGGGCTACGCTGGCGCAACGCTTTATGGGGCCGTGCAAACGCGCCTGTCCGAGGAGCCGTTTTCGCGCCCCGCGCGCGAGCGGGTTATCAGCGTTAATGTCGTAACTTTCACGCCCGAGACGATCCAACCGGAATTGACCGTCTTTGGTGAGGTCCGCAGCCGTCGCACTCTGGATCTGCGGGCCGTGTCCGGCGGGCGCGTGATTGAGCTGTCGCCTGAATTTGCCGAAGGTGGGCGCGTGACCGCTGGCACCGTGCTGGCACGGATCGACCCGGTCGAGGCGGAATCGTCGCTTGCCGTGGCGCGTGCGGACGCCTCGGAGGCGACCGCTGATCTGCGCGAAGCTGACCGCGCGCTGCTGCTGGCCCAAGACGAGCTGGCCGCCGCCCGGACCCAAGCCGCGCTGCGCGAACGGGCGCTTGAGCGTCAACGCGATCTGGAGGCGCGCGGCGTGGGCACCGCTGCGGCTGTAGAGGCCGCCGAGCTTGCCGTGTCTTCCGCCAATCAGGCCGTGCTGTCGCGCCGCCAATCGCTCGCCAATGCCGAGGCTCGTATTGATCAGGCGCGCACCACGATTGAGCGCCGTCAGATCGCACTGGGCAACGCCGAACGCCGTCTTGCCGATACCGAGATTATGGCCAGCTTTGACGGAACCCTCGCCGAGGTGTCCGTGGTTGAGGGCCGCATCGTATCGACCAACGAGCGGATTGCGCAGTTGATCGATCCCGAAGCGCTTGAAGTGGCCTTCCGCGTGTCGACCGCCCAATATGCCCGATTGCTGGATGACGCAGGCAGCTTGCGCGATGTGCCGGTGCGGCTGACGCTGGATGCCTCGGGCGTTGATCTGACCGCTGAAAGCCGCATAAGCCGCGAAAGTGCCGCTGTGGGCGCTGGTCAAACGGGTCGCCAGCTTTTCGCACAGCTCGACGCGGCCCCCGGCTTTCGCCCCGGCGATTTCGTCAGCGTCACGATTGTCGAGCCTGCATTGGACCGCGTGGCGCGCCTGCCTGCCACAGCCGTAGACGCGGCGGGCAATGTGCTGGTGATTGGCGACGAGCAGCGGCTGCGCACCGAGACGGTGGAGGTTCTGCGCCGCGAGCGTGACGATGTGATCGTCCGGGCGCGCGGCCTTGCGGGCCAAGATATCGTGTCCGAGCGCTCGCCGCTTCTGGGCAGCGGTATTCGCGTGCTGCCCGTGCGTCCCGGTGTCGGGGCCGAGCCTGCCCCGCCGCCCGAGATGCTTGCGTTGGACGATGACCGCCGTGCGCGCTTGATCGCGTTCGTTGAGGGCAACGGTCGCCTGCCGCCCCCCGTGAAGGCGCGGATGTTGGAACAACTTGCAGAACCCGAGGTGCCTGCCGAAATGGTAAATCGGCTTGAGACCCGGATGGGGAGCTAAGCGATGTTTGCACGCGCCGGAGGTCTGATCTCATATTTCACCCGCCACGGGACAGCGGCCAACCTTGTGTTGGTGTTGCTGATCGCGGCGGGCGCAGCTGCGATCCCGAATATGCGGGCGCAGTTCTTTCCCGATGTGATCATCGACGATGTGACTGTTTCTGTGACTTGGACCGGGGCTGGCGCCGAAGATGTTGACGCCGCCATCATCCAGATCCTGCAACCTGCGCTATTGGCCGTTGAGGGTGTTGCCAGTTCGTCGGCCACCGCGCGCGAAGGGCGTGCCACGATTGGGTTGGAGTTTGAGCCAAACTGGGACATGGCCCGCGCCGCCGATGATGTGCAAACCACCGTTGATCAAGTGAGCAACCTGCCTGCCGAGGCCGAAACGCCCAATGTGCGGCGCGGCGCATGGCGCGACCGTGTAACGGACGTGGTCATTACCGGACCTGTGGGCGTGGACCAACTGGCGCGCTTTACCGACGAGTTTGTCGCGCGGCTGTTTCTGGAAGGCGTTACGCGCGCCACGATCCGGGGCATCGCCGATCCGCGCATCGTGGTCGAGGTGACTTCTGCCTCGCTTGTCGAGCATAACGTCACCCTGTCCGAAATTTCCGATGCCATCGGGGCTGAGGCCGAAAGTGATCCCGCAGGCGATGTGACCGGGGCGAATGCCCGTGTGCGCACGGGAATTGCCAAGCGCACGCCGGAGGAGCTGGCGCGCATTGTTCTGCGCTCAAACTCCGATGGCAGTGCGCTGACCGTGGGCGATGTTGCAGGCATCCGCAGCGAAGGCATCGACCGCGAGCGCGCCTATTTCGTCGGCGCCAACCCGGCCATTTCCGTGCGTGTGGATCGCACCGATGGCGGCGATGCGATCTCGCTGCAAGCTCAGGTCGAAAAGGTCGCCGCTGAGGTGCAATCGGGTCTGCCCGAAGGCGTGACTGTCGATCTGATCCGCACCCGATCGGAATTGATTACAGGCCGCCTTAACATCCTGCTCGACAACGCTTTGGTCGGCTTGATGTTGGTGGTGGGATTGCTGTTTTTGTTCCTGAACGCGCGCACCGCATTCTGGGTCGCGGCGGGTATTCCGGTCGCCCTCATGGGGGCCATAGCGTTCATGTTTGCCGCCGGGCTGACGATCAACATGATCTCGCTTTTTGCATTGATCATAACGCTGGGGATCGTGGTGGATGACGCCATTGTCGTCGGAGAACACGCCGATTACCGCGCGAGGGTGCTGAAAGAAAAACCGATGGAGGCGGCTGAAAACGCTGCCAAACGCATGTCGATGCCGGTGTTTTCTGCCACGTTGACGACGATCATCGCGTTTTGGGGCCTGACGCTGATCGATGGGCGTTTTGGCGACCTGATCGCGGACATTCCGTTCACCGTGATTGTTGTGCTGATCGCCTCGTTGATCGAGTGTTTCCTGATCCTGCCCAACCACATGGCCCATGCCCTAAAAGAGCGCCAAATCGACACCTTCAGCCGCACCCGTGTTGCGATGGCCGCAGTGCCGATCCTGTTGATCGCAGGCGGCTTGGCGAGCCTTGGCTACCACGGTCTTGTTGGTCTTGAGGGCTTCGGCGATCCAACGCTGCTTGTCACGATGCTTAGCGGGATGGCTGCGGTTGCGGGGGCGTTGCTTGTGCTGCCGCGCGCTCGCAAAGTCAAAGTGCTGGCGGCGATGTCCCAGCAGGGCTTCGATCTGCCCAGCCATGTGGTCAATAAGGGCCTCGATTGGTTTCGCCGCGTGATCTTCCGCCCGTTGATGGCCGGCGTGATTGCGGCACGCTATCCGGTCTTTGCGGGCCTGGTTGTGGTGCTGAGCAGCCAGATCACGCTGTTTATCCAAGGCGATGTGACATGGCGGTTTTTCAACTCGCCTGAACAAGGCTCCGTCTCGGGCAATTTTGCCATGCTGCCGGGCGCGACGCGCGACGACACGATGGAGGTTATGCGCTCCATCCAAGCCACGACTGAGGCGCTCGGCGCGCAATACGAGGCAGAGCATGGCCGCAATCCGCTGCTTTATGTGCTGGCCGAAGTGGGCGGCGGCACGGGCCGCGCGCTGGCGATTGCCGATACCAAGACACCAGATCAGCTGGGCTCCATCGCGATTGAATTGATCGACGCCGATCTGCGCCCCTATTCCAGCCGCGACTTTGTGGCCGCTTTGCAGGAAGCGGCTGGCAGCCACCCGATGCTAGAGACCTTCAGCTTCCGCTCGTGGGGGTCTGGTCCGGGCGGCGACGCGCTGGACGTGCAGATCACCGGGGCCGAGGCCGCCGTTTTGAAAGCAGCCGCCGAAGCGCTGAAAACGCGGATGGCGCAGTTTGGCGAGGTCTCAGCGCTTGAGGACGATCTGGCCTATGACAAGGAAGAACTGGTCCTTGATCTGACGCCGCAAGGCGCTGCGCTTGGCTTTACCATCGACGGAATTGGGCGCGTGCTGCGTCACCGTCTGAATGGGATCGAGGCGGCGAGTTTCCCCTCAGGCGTGCGCTCGGCCACCATCCATGTGGAACTGCCCGCCAGCGAGCTGACCGCAGATTTCCTCGACCGCACGCAAATGCGCAGCCCTAGCGGCGTGTATGTGTCGCTCGCCGATATCGTGACGGTGACATCGCGCACGGGCTTCTCGACCATTCGGCGCGAGAACGGGCTGCATGTGGTGTCGGTGACGGGCGATATTTCCGAAGATGACGCGCCCCGCGCCCAAGAGATCATGGAGCAAACCCGCGATGTGATCCTGCCGGAACTGGAAAGCCAGTTTGGCGTAACCACGCGGCTGTCAGGACTGGCCGAGCAGGAAAGCGATTTTCTGACCGACGCATTGCTGGGCTTTGGCCTGTGCTTGCTGGGCATATTTCTGGTGCTGGCATGGATATTCTCAAGCTGGACGCGGCCCGTGGTGGTGATGGCGATCATCCCATTCGGTCTGGTGGGCGCGATCTACGGCCACTTCATGTGGGATGTGCCGTTGAGCATGTTTTCCGTGGTCGGTCTGATCGGCATGACCGGAATTATCATCAACGACTCGATTGTTTTGGTCACAACCGTGGACGAATATGCCGAGGACCGAGGGTTGGTGCCCGCGATCATCGATGCGGCGACCGACCGTTTCCGGCCTGTGCTTCTGACAACGCTGACCACCGTGCTAGGCCTCGCGCCGCTGTTGTTCGAGACCTCGCAGCAAGCGCAATTCTTGCGGCCAACGGTGATCACGCTGGTCTATGGCTTGGCATTCGGGATGGTGCTGGTGCTACTGCTGGTGCCCGCATTGCTGGCCATTGGTCAGGACTTCCAGCGTCAAGGCACCGCCCTGCGCCGGGCGCTTAAGCTGCCAAGCCGCTCGGGTGGGATGGGGGCTGCTGTGACTGGCGTTGCGGCGGTGATTGCTGCGCTGTTTGCAGCCACATTGGGCGCAACGATAGTGACGGGCGCGCTGCCGCAGATACTTGCTGGCCTCGCGCCAGCGCTGGCAGCGTCTAATCCCATGGCAGCCGCAACGCTGATCTTTATCGCAGGCAGCGCCGCGCTGGTCGTGGCGGCGTGGATCGTGCTGGCAGGTGCGATGGTCTGGGCGAAACGGGCGGCGTCCTAAGAGCCGTCCGTCAGCGCCGTGATAATCGCCAGCGCGCTACCCGTGTCCCAAAAGGCGTCGCCGCGCAGGCGGGCGATTTCCATGCCTTCGGGGTTCAGAATCACCGTGATCGGCAGGCCCGCAACGGCCATGGACCGCGACAGCGCCATGTCAGGGTCGCGGTATTTCGGCAGACCCTCGATGCCTTCCTCGGTAAAGAACCGATCAATTGCCTCGGGCGGATTGCGGCCCGAGGCGACGGTCACAACGCGGAAATCGTCGCTGCCCATTTGGGCCTGTAGATTTGCCAGCGAGGGCATTTCCTTGCGGCAGGGCGCGCACCACGTGGCCCAGAAGTTCAGCACTACATGGCTGCCTTGCAGATCGGCCAACGTCATCTCGCCGCCATCCTCGTCCAGAAACACCGCCGTAGACGTGGCTTGCGGCACCGAATGGAACATGAGCTTGCGCATGTGGTCCTCGCGCAGGGCTTCCACCGCGCTCCAATCCACCGACGCGCCCTGAGGGGTGGCGTCACGCCCGGACGACCAGTATAACCCAGCCGCAATAATCCCGAGGCCCAAGGCCGCAACGCCAATCCATTTGGTCATCCGAATTCTTCCTCTCCCCGAAAGGCTTTCATGTCTGACGCCCTCGATACATCCAAAGCCAACACCATGTGGGGTGGCCGTTTTGCCGCCGGTCCCGACGCGATTATGGAGGCAATTAATGCCTCTATCGGGTTCGACAAGCGCCTTGCGCGCCAAGACATCGAGGGCTCGCGCGCCCACGCGGCGATGCTCGCCCAGCAAGGTATCATTACCGATAAGGATGCCGAGGCGATCCGGGAAGGCCTTCTCACGGTCTTGTCAGAGATCGAGGGGGGAAGTTTTGCGTTTTCTACTGCCCTTGAGGACATTCACATGAATGTCGAGGCGCGGCTGAAGGAGGTTGTGGGCGAGCCCGCAGGCCGTTTGCACACCGCGCGGTCCCGCAATGATCAGGTTGCGACGGATTTCAGGCTCTGGGTCCGCGATCAATGCGATGCGGCGATTGAGGGGTTGGAGGCGTTGCAGAGCGCGCTTCTGGCCCAAGCCGAGGCGGGCGCAGACTGGGTCATGCCCGGCTTTACGCATCTGCAAACCGCGCAGCCCGTCACATGGGGTCACCATATGATGGCTTACGTCGAGATGTTCGGGCGCGACCGCTCGCGTTTCGCCGATGCCCGTGCGCGTATGAACGAGTCGCCCTTGGGGGCAGCCGCATTGGCGGGCACGAGCTTCCCGATTGACCGCGAGATGACGGCAGCCGCGCTCGGCTTCGACCGCCCGATGGCAAACTCGCTGGACGCCGTGTCCGACCGCGACTTCGCGCTGGAGTTCCTGTCCAGCGCCACCATCTGCGCCATGCACCTGTCGCGCTTTGCTGAGGAGTTGGTGATTTGGTCGTCGGCCCAGTTCCGCTTCGTGGCCTTGTCGGACCGCTTTTCCACCGGTTCGTCGATCATGCCGCAAAAGAAGAACCCCGATGCCGCCGAGTTGATCCGCGCCAAGATCGGGCGAATCCTCGGGGCCAATGTGGCGCTGCTGACGGTGATGAAGGGGCTGCCGCTGGCCTATTCCAAGGACATGCAGGAAGACAAAGAGCAGGTGTTTGACGCAGCCGATACGCTGATGCTGGCGCTGGCGGCGATGACGGGGATGGTGTCGGACATGACCGCGAACCGCGCGTCGCTAGAGGTTGCGGCTGCGTCTGGCTTTTCCACCGCGACGGATTTGGCTGACTGGTTGGTGCGCGAACTGGACATGCCGTTCCGCGACGCGCATCACGTGACGGGAAGCCTTGTGGCGCTGGCCGAGGGGAAGGGCTGCGATCTGCCGGACCTGAGCCTCGCGGATATGCAGTCGGTCCACGCCGAGATCACCGACGCGGTGTTTGACGTGCTCGGCGTGCATAACTCCGTCGCCAGCCGCACGTCCTATGGCGGCACGGCCCCAGTGCAAGTGCGCGCCCAGATAGAGCGCTGGAAGGAGCAGTTGGCATGATCCGCCTCGCAATCTTGTCGCTGTTGGTGCTTGCCGCGTGCAACGGACCCCCACGCCTGAGCGCAGATATCGACGTGTCCGAACAAACCGTGCGCCCGCGCGCCAGCTTCAATTTTGGCGGCCTAGGAGTTAATCTTTCCCCATGACCCGTATCCTTGCCTGTCTTTGCCTGATCGCCGCGCTAAGTGCCTGTGGCGTGGACGGTGCCCCAATTGCGCCCGACCGCGACATTCCCACTGGCCTGTTTCGAGGTGACTAGATGACCCCGCTTCGCATGATCTTCCTCGCGCTCGCCATCTGGGGCGCGGTCCATCCGATGTATTATTTCATCCAGTGGTTTCAGGAAAACGGCTGGTCGATCATGGCGATGGTCGATGCGTGGCACGTCAATACCGCGACCTCCGGCCTTGTTTGGGATCTGACGATTGCGGCGGTGGCGTTGACGGTGTTCATCATCGCGGAAGTATTCTCGCGCAAGATATGGATCGGCCTGATCGCTATCCCTGCGACCTTCTGCATTGGCGTCAGCTGCGGTTTGCCGCTTTACCTGTTTTTGCGGTCCGCGCCCTCGATGCCGCGCGACTGAGTATTTAGAGCACGAAAAACATGGATCATTTCCTCTATAAGGGCGGCGCGCTGCATGCCGAAGATGTGCCTGTGGCCGAGATCGCCGCAAGCGTCGGCTCGCCCTTCTACGTCTATTCCGCCGCCACGCTGACGCGGCATTTCCAGCTGTTTCATGACGCGCTGGCCTGGACCGATCACACGATCTGCTTTGCGATGAAGTCCAACAGCAACCAAGCGGTGCTGAAGCTGCTCGGCGATCTGGGTGCGGGCATGGATGTTGTGTCAGGCGGCGAATACGCGCGCGCCAAGGCGGCAGGCGTTCCGGGCGAGCGGATTGTGTTTTCCGGCGTTGGCAAGACCCGCGAAGAGATGCGCTTGGCGCTGACCGGCGGCGTGCGCCAGTTCAATGTCGAGAGCGAGCCTGAGATGGAGGTCTTGTCTGAGGTTGCCGTCTCGCTCGGCCTCGTCGCGCCAATCACCGTGCGGGTGAACCCCGATGTGGACGCGCGGACCCATGCGAAAATCTCGACCGGCAAGAAGGGCGATAAGTTCGGCATCCCGATCAGCCGCGCGTCTGAGGTTTACGGGCGCGCCGCAGCACTGCCCGGCATCAAGGTCGTCGGCATCGACGTCCATATCGGCAGTCAGTTGACCGAGCTGGAACCGTTTGAGCAGGCCTATCTGAAGGTCGCCGACCTGACGCGCCAGTTGCGCTCTGAGGGCCACGAGATCAGCCGCCTTGATCTGGGCGGCGGTCTTGGGATTCCGTATGCGCGGTCCAACGAGGCGCCGCCTTTGCCGACGGAATACGGCCAGCTGATCCAACGCACCGTTGGCGATCTGGGCTGCGAGATCGAGATTGAACCGGGCCGTTTGATCTCAGGCAATGCCGGGATCATGGTTGCGGGCGTTATCTATGTGAAAGACGGTGACGGCACCAATTTTCTGATCCTCGACGGGGCGATGAACGACCTGATCCGGCCTGCGATGTATGGCGCGTGGCACGACATCATTCCGGTGACTGAGGCTGAGGCGGGCGTCGAGCAAGCCCTCTACGACATCGTTGGGCCGGTTTGCGAATCGGGCGACACCTTTGCCAAGGCCCGCTCCATGCCGCCGCTCAGCGCCGGAGACCTCGTCGCGTTCCGCTCGGCGGGTGCATATGGCGCTGTGATGGCGTCTGAGTACAATACGCGCCCCCTGATCCCGGAGGTCTTGGTCCACGGCGATCAATTCGCTGTCATTCGGGCGCGTCCAACCTTTGACGAAATCATTGCGCGAGATACCATACCCGAATGGCTATAGGGTGGCGTGCTGCCCGGACCGGAGTGTGAATGACCGACCAAGGCCCTGATCCCGAGACCCAAGCCGCGCGCGCTGCGTTGGCAAGGCCCTTGGGCTGGACGCGCCTTGGAATGGGGGTTGAGCGCGCGACGCGGGTGTTCTGGCCTGCATGGGTGATCGCAGGGGTGGGGCTGACGCTCTGGGCGTTTGGGTCCGTAAGTTCAGGTGTTCATCTCGGCATTCTGGCGGCAGGCTTTGCCCTCGCCGTGATCTGGGGTTTGTGGCGTTTTCGCTGGCCTTCCGAGGCTGAGGCCGCCGCAAGGCTTGATCTGGCAACACCGGGTCGCCCGGTTGAAACGCTCGACGACACGCTTGCGATTGGGGACGCCGATCCCGCCGCCCAAGCCGTGTGGCGCGCGCATCTGTCCCGCATCGCGGCACTCGCGCGCAAGGCCAAGCCTGTCGCGCCCGATCTGAAACTCTCGTCCCGCGATCCGTTTGCACTGCGCTATGTCGCGGCAACGGGCGTGCTGCTGGCGCTGGTGTTTGGCACATGGCAGGGCCGCACCGGAGATGGCGGTCTTGGTGGACCTGCCCAAGCGCTCAGCACTGGGCCCGCGTGGGAAGGCTGGGCCGAACCGCCTGCCTATACCGGACGTCCGAGCCTTTATCTCAACGAGTTGAACGCCTCGGTCGCCGTGCCGGAAGGCAGCCGTTTGACCCTGCGCCTGTATGGTCCCGAAGACAGCCTGACTGTCACGCAGACTGTGACCGATACCGCCCCCGCAGGCAGCACCGATCCGGTGCAGGAATTGCGCGTGGACCGATCCGGTGATCTGGCCATCGACGGGCAGGGCGGGCGCGCTTGGGCGATCATGATGGACGCTGACGCAGCGCCTGAGATTGTCATCGACGGACCGCTCAGCCGTGTTGCAGGCGGCGAGATGCGCCTACCGTTCACCGCGCGCGACGACTTCTCCGTGATCGGCGGGACAGCCAGGATCGAACTTGATTTGGCCGTTGTCGACCGCCGCTACGGTCTTGGCCCGAATCCGCAAGCCCGCGAGGACATCACCTTCCCGATCCCGCTGACCCTGACCGGGGATCGGTCTGAGTTCACCGAGGTGCTGGCCGAAGACTTCTCGCTGCATCCATGGGCGAACCTGCCCGTGCGAATCTCGCTCAGCGCCGAAGATGACCTTGGCCAGATTGGCCTCTCGTTGCCGTTTGATATGGTTCTGCCGGGGCGGCGCTTCTTCAACCCGATTGCGTCTGCGATCATCGAGCAGCGCCGCGATCTTCTCTGGACGACCACCAACGGCGCGCGCGTCGACATGATCCTGCGCGCGATCACCAATCTGCCCGAAGACACCTTCACCAACGAGACGGCGTATCTGCTGCTGACGACCTCCATGCAGCGTCTCCAAGGCGCGCTGGACGAGGGCAGCCTGTCGCCCGAGGCGCGTGACGAGGTGGCGGGCTTGCTCTGGGAAGCCGCCTTGCAGTTTGAGGAAGGCAACCTCGCCGATGCCGCCGAGCGCCTGCGCCGCGCCCGGGAAATGCTGAACGAGGCGATGCGGCGCGGTGCGGCCGAGGACGAGATTTCCGAGTTGATGCAGGAATTGCGCGAGGCGCTTGACGACTACATGCGCCAGCTTGCCGAGCAGCAGCAAGAAAGTGGCGAGCCGCTGGCCGAGGCCGACCCGAACGCGCAAACCATGACCGAAGATCAGTTGCAGCAAATGCTCGACCAGATCGAGGAGTTGATGCAGCAAGGCCGGATGGACGAGGCGCAAGCGCTGCTCGATCAGCTTATGGAGATGATGGAAAACATGCAGGTCGCCGAGGGTGGCGAAGGCCAACAAGGTGACAGTCCGGGCGAGCAAGCCATGGAAGATCTGCAAGAAACGCTGCGCGAGCAACAGGATTTGGCCGACGAGTCGTTTCAGGATTTGCAGCAAGGCCAGCAGCAAGGTCAGCAAGGCCAAGAACAGGGCGAGCAAGGTCAGCAACCGGGCCAGCAGGGACAAGAAGGCCAAGAGGGCCAGCAAGGACAACAAGGCCAGTCTGGCGAGGGCGGTCAGCAACAACCCGGCCAAGGTCAGCCGGGCCAAGGCGAACAACCCGGACAACCCAGCGCCGAATCCTTGGCCGAGCGTCAATTGGCGCTGCGCGGCATTCTTGAGAACCAGCGCCGCAATCTGCCCGGTGCGGGCACAGAAGCAGGCGACGCAGCCCGCGACGCCTTAGGCCGTGCTGGCGAAGCGATGGATGATGCCGCAGACGCGCTTGAGCAGGGCGAGCTGGGCGACGCCCTCGACGATCAATCGCGGGCAATTGATGCGCTGCGTGAAGGCATGCAAAATCTCGGCGAGATGATGGCCCAAGAACAAGAGGGCCAGCAGCCCGGCCAAGGTCAGGCGCGCGCGGGCGAAACCCCCGAAAGCGAGCGCGATCCTTTGGGGCGCGAGGCTGGCAATTTCGGGCGGCTCGGGACCGAGGATTCGCTGCTCGGGGGCGAGGATCAACAGCGCCGCGCGCAAGACCTTTTGGACGAAATTCGCCGCCGTGCAGGCGAGCGGACGCGCCCCGAGGCCGAGCGTGATTACCTAAACCGTTTGCTAGACCGGTTTGGGGAGTAGGGCGCTTCGGGATTTCCAAAAGCAGATAAGCGAGGGTTTCGCGTTCGAGCAAAGCGAGAGGCAGCGAATATCTGTCTCACTCCTATCCCGAAGCGTCAGCCTCGATCAGCTGTTATCGGCGATCAACTGCGTGATTTGCTCGGACAGCCCGCGAATGGTCGTGTCCAGCCAGCCGCGCGCCGTGTTCACCTCGGTTGTAAACGCCGTCATGTAGGGCTCGGCTTGCGGGAAGCGTATCGAGATCTCAGGCGCGAACACATAGGCGAATATGCCAGCCGCAGCGACCAACAGCATAAAGCTGAACCCCAGCCGGAAGCCTTGGCCGCGCCGGACTTTCTTCAACCGCTCCTCCACCTCCACATAGGCAGGCACGGAGGTTTTGCGGTCGGTGGACGCGCGCAGGCTGGAATTGATCTCTTCGATATCGGGCAGCATGTCGCTGCGCGCGCCGCCATCGCTGCTGACCCGGCGCGGTCCGATTGTGCCTGAGGGCACCAAATCTTCATCCGGCAGATCCCGTGGATCGGTGGGGATCCGGCGCGATTGGCGCGGAGCCGCCCCGGCCAAAGCCAGTTCTTCTTGAGATTCCATCGGCTCGCCCCGGCGCGCGCGGGCGTCGTGGGCGGCTTCCTCGCGCAGCACACGCAGGACATCGGGATCAATCTCGCGGCGCTGCGGGGTCGTGGTCAGTGGCGGCTCGTCTGCAAGCTCGGCCGGGGTCTCGCCATCGCGTGCGGCACGCTGGGCGGCAACACGCGACCGACGCGCAGGGGTTTGGGCCGCATCACCCGAACGGTGGATGTTGATCTCGGGCTGCGCACGTTGCGGACGGCGCGGCTTGGGCGCTTGCCCGGTCGCCTCGGCAGTGGCTTTGGCCTGATCTGGATGCGGCTCAAACCACGTATTAGCGCAGTTGGAGCATTGCACATCACGCCCGTTTGGGGGGATGACACTGACATCCACCTCATATTCCGCGCTGCAATTTGGACAGATCAACCGCATACTCGCCCCCTTGGTCAGCACATGCCGACGCAATCACGCCTCTTACTAGCAACGCACCAAGCGCATTCCAAGCCTACCTGCGCAAAGCGCGTGCCGATTGCAACGCGCTCCAACCGCCGATAACACAGGCAAACAGGTCGCTGAGGGGTCCATCGCGCGTGATCGAGTTAGACAACGTCGCCTATAGCTACGGCAACGGCCCTGCGCTGTTGTCGGACGTGTCATTGAAACTGGCGCCCGGTTCGTTTCACTTCCTGACCGGGCCATCTGGGGCGGGCAAGACGACGTTTCTGAAGCTGTGCTATCTGGAATTGCAGCCGACCTTGGGCAATGTGGGGGTGTTTGGTGTGGATGCGGCGCAATTAACCCGCAATGCGGTCGCGTCCTTGCGCCTGAAAATCGGCGTTGTGCATCAAGATTGCCAGTTCCTCGACCATCTGAGTGTTGCCGAAAACATCGCCTTACCGCTGACAGTGTCCGGGCGTCCTGTGTCCAAACCCGACCTCGATGATTTGCTGGGATGGGTTGGGCTGCGCCATCAGGCCAGCCAATTACCGCCTGAGTTGTCGGGGGGCGAGCGTCAACGCGCCGCCCTTGCCCGCGCCGTGATGACCGCGCCGGATGTTATTTTGGCGGACGAGCCGACGGGCAATGTCGATTGGGAGATGTCGCTGCGTCTGCTGTCGCTGCTGGTAGAGCTGAACAAGATGGGCAAAACCGTCCTGATCGCCACCCATGATCTGTCGCTGATCCGGGCGGCCAAAAGCCAAGTCGCCACGCGCGTTTTGCGCATATCCGGGGGACGCTTGACGCTTGCGGGGGCGGACCTGTGAAGCTGTCCGCGCTTCTTTTACTGGCGACCGACCGCCAAGCCGACCGCATCGTGCCGCCCACGGGCTATACCGCGCGGCTGACCATGTTCACGGCTGCGGCGATGGCCTTCCTCGCGATCTTCGCTATCGCGCTGTCGCTGGCAACTTCGCGCGTGGCTTCGCAGTGGTCCGACGCGCTCGCGCGCTCGTCCACTATCCGCATTTCTGCGCCCGCCCCGCAGATGGACGCCCAGATCGCGGCGGTGCAGCGCGTGTTGCAAACCACGCCCGGTATCGCCGATTTCCGCGTGCTTAGCCGCCAAGAACAGGCAGCCTTGCTAGAGCCTTGGCTCGGCGCAGGCATCCCGATTGAATCGTTGCCCGTGCCTGCCTTGATCGAGGTGATCGAGACGGACGAGGGCTTTGCCGCCGAAGGTCTACGCCTGCGCCTGACGGCAGAAGCCCCCGGTGCTGTGCTGGATGATCACACCAGATGGCGGCAACCGCTGGTCGAGGCGGCGCGCGGTTTGCGTGTCCTTGGCCTTGTGTCGCTGTTACTGATCGCCGGGGCCACGGGGGCGATGATCACGCTGGCCGCCCAAGCTGCGCTGGCCGCCAACAGGCAGGTTATTCAAGTGCTGCGCCTTGTGGGCGCGCGCGACACCTATATCGCGGGCGCGTTCATGCGCCGGTTCACCAATCGCGCGGCTCTCGGGGCGACAGTGGGGTCCATGGCCGGGGTCATTGCGATCACGCTTTTGCCCGGCACCAGCACCGCCGAAAGCTTCCTGACTGATCTGGGCTTCCAAGGCGCAGGCTGGTTAACGCCGCTTCTGGTGCCCCCGGTTGTGGCCGCCCTCGCGCTACTGGCCACGCGGGCCGCTGCAGGGCGCGTTTTGAAAGGACTGTCATGAGATACGCTTTGCAATGGCTGCGCTCGCTGGTCTTCATCATTCAGATGTATCTCATGATGCCGATCCTCTCGATCTACTTCATTCCCTATGCGCTGATCACCCGGCGCGGGGCCTATGCGGGCTGCATCACTTATTGCCATTGGGTGCGCTGGACCGCCGGTTGGATGATCGGGCTGAAGACCCAAGTGCGCGGCACGCCGCCTGTGGGCGAGGTGATCATTGCGGCCAAGCACCAAAGCTTCCTCGACATCCTGCTGATCGTGTCGGTGATCAAGGAACCGAAATTCATCATGAAGGCCGAGCTGAAATATGCCCCTTTCCTTGGCTGGTTCGGCAAGCGCATCGGCAACATCGCGGTGGATCGCAAGCGTAAGGCGGGCGCGATCCAGCAGATGGTTGCTCAGGTCAAAGACCCCAATTCCCCCAAGGGCCAGTTGATCATTTACCCCCAAGGCACCCGCGTCGCCCCCGGTGTGGACAAGTCTTACAAGGCGGGCGTCGGCGCGCTTTATGCAGCGCTCGGCCAGCCGTGTTATCCGGCGGGCACCAATGTTGGCGTGTTCTGGCCGCGCCACGGGATCTACCGCAAGCCCGGTGTGGCGGTCGTAGAGTTTCTGCCGGTGATCGAGGCAGGCCTGCAAATCCCAGAGTTTATGGAGCGGGTTGAGGCAGCGGTGGAGGAATCCTCGGACCGCCTGATGGCCGAGGCGGGGTTTACGGTCTGATGGACCGGATCGACAGCATCGCAGCACTTGAGGCGCAATATGGCACACCCGGCGAGGCGTCCCTCAAGAAGGTCACCGCCTTTCTGACGCCAGCCTATCGTAAGTGGATCGAGGCGTCGCGCTTCTGCATTCTGACCACCGTTGGCAGCAATGGCACCGATGGTAGCCCGCGCGGCGATGACGGGCCTGTGGTCACGGTGCTCGATGACCAAACGCTGGCAATGCCGGATTGGCGCGGGAATAACCGTCTGGATTCGCTGCGCAACATCATTGAGGACGGGCGCGTGTCGCTAATGCTAATGGTGCCGGGCAAGACGAATGTGATCCGCATCAATGGGACGGCGTTTCTGACCGCCGATGCCGATCTGAGGGCGCGTTTTGAGCGGAGCGGCGGCATGCAGCCTGCCACCGTCATCGTGATCCAGATCACCGAGGTCTACAGCCAATGCGCGCGCGCGTTGATGCGCTCAGGCCTGTGGAAAGGCGATTACGAGGGCGATCTGCCAAGCGTGGGCGATATGCTGGCCGAAATCTCGTTGGGCGAGATTGATGGCGGGGCTTATGACGCCGAATGGTTGCCAAGGGCGAAGACGACCATGTGGTAGGTCGCGCTTGCCGCGACCGGCGTGAGGCAGCGTATTTGGCACAAATGCGCGTTCACGCATGGGACTTAAGGCACGCCACTCACCCCACAAATGCTGCACCTGCAAATATCCATTGCACCCACCCACGCAATAATCTACCTCATCACGCAGAAAAATCGAAACATCCTTACGCCACCGGAGTCCGCAATGTCCTTCCGCCTTCAACCCCCCCCCGTTGCACGTCCCAATCGCTGCCAGCTCTTTGGCCCCGGGTCCAACACCAAGCTGTTCGCCAAAATGGCCGCCAGTGCGGCGGATGTGATTAACCTCGATCTCGAAGACAGTGTGGCCCCTTCCGACAAAGACAGCGCGCGCGCCAATGTTATCCAGGCGATCAACGAGGTCGATTGGAACACCAAGCATCTGAGCGTGCGGATCAACGGCCTCGATACGCCGTATTGGTATAGGGATGTGGTCGATGTGCTGGAACAGGCCGGGGACCGCCTCGATCAGATCATGATCCCAAAGGTAGGGTGCGCGGCCGATGTCTACGCTGTCGATGCGCTCGTCACCGCGATTGAGGCCGCCAAAGGCCGCACAAAACCCATCGCGTTCGAGGTGATTATCGAGTCCGCCGCCGGGATCGCCCATGTCGAGGAAATCGCCGCCAGCTCGCCCCGTCTGCAGGCCATGAGCCTCGGGGCCGCAGATTTCGCCGCCTCCATGGGGATGCAGACAACCGGGATCGGCGGGACGCAGGAGAACTACTATATGGCGCGCGAGGGCGCGAAGCACTGGTCCGATCCATGGCACTGGGCGCAAGCCGCCATCGTGGCCGCATGCCGGACGCATGGGGTTCTGCCGGTAGACGGCCCGTTCGGAGACTTCTCAGACGACGAAGGGTTCCGGGCGCAAGCGCTGCGGTCGGCAACGCTTGGGATGGTCGGCAAATGGGCGATCCACCCCAAGCAAATCGCGCTGGCCAACGAGGTCTTCACGCCGTCCGAGGCCGCCGTGGCCGAGGCACGCGAGATCTTAGCTGCGATGGATCAAGCCAAGAAAGACGGGGCAGGGGCGACGGTCTATAGGGGTCGCCTCGTGGACATCGCGTCGATCAAACAGGCCGAGGTCATTGTGAAGCAATCGGAGATGATTGCGGGGGCCTAGGCCCCCACAGGTGAGTATTTTAGGCAAGAAAGAGAGCCTAGCGCAGCGGCAAGCAGATCTCGGTGATTAGATCATCGGGGGCGGTATCTGCGGGCGCGTTTAGGTAGTTCTCGTAGACCGGCGCATCGGCAGCCTCCTCGCCTGACTTCGGCAACCACATCCCGTAAAGGTAGTCATACGCGCCTTTCAGCCCGGCATAGGGCCCCTTGAAGGTCAGCACAGCGGTCTTGCCGCCTTGGGTGCTGACCTCGTCAAACCCCTCAGGCACTGCCGCGCCCTCGGCCAGAACGATACCGCCTTGGCTGCGCAAATCAGCTTCCGCCACCGCATTAGGATCATCGTAGTAAATCCCCGACATCCCGCGCGCATCGCCCCACAGATTGCGGGCGGTGAAGGTGGCGCTGATCGTCTCGAAGACCTTGCCGATCTCTAGATAGGCCCCGGTATGGGACATCGCGGCGAGGCGCTGGGCGGGGACGGTTTTGATGGTGACATCGTACATTGTGAACTCCTGTTCCGATTTGCGATGAAGCGGCGACGCGAGATCGCCACGTTTTCGGAACGCCCCAGGGGCCATGCCGTAAGCCACGCGAAACCCGCGCCCAAAGCTCTGGACGCTGTCAAACCCAGTCTCCTTTGCGATGGCCGCGATGCTTCGGTCGGTCTGCAACAACAAACACGCCGCGCGGTGCACACGAATGCGCCGCACCGCAGCCGCGCAAGTTTCCCCAGTCATAGCGTGAAAAACGCGGTGCCAGTGAAACCGTGACATCGCTGCGACATCGGCCAAAGTGTCCAGCGACAAATCCCCGGCGGGGTTGTCGTGGATATAGGCCAATACACGGCGCAAGCGGATCTCGTAGGCGGCTGACATGGGCGAGGCTCCTGGTTCGTTCCATGACATACCGTGACACGGGCCATTTGAACAAATCTTGCCGAGTTGCATCGCGCTCGCAGGACCGCCATATACGGGCGAAGCGTGCGGAGGCCCTATGAAGAATTATCTCGAGTTCGAAAAACCCCTGGCTGAAATCGAAGGCAAGGCGGAAGAGTTGCGGGCCATGGGCCGTGCCAGTCCCGAGATGGACATTGAGGGCGAGGCAAAAGCGCTCGACGACAAAGCCGCCGTGATGCTGGCTGACCTGTATAAATCGCTGACGCCGTGGCGCAAATGCCAAGTCGCGCGCCACCCCGGTCGGCCCCATTGCCGCGACTACATCAACGAACTTTTCGACGAATATACGCCGCTTGCGGGCGACCGGAACTTTGCAGATGACCATGCTGTGATGGGCGGTCTCGCGCGCCTTGATGATCGCCCGGTGATGGTGATCGGTCACGAGAAGGGCAGCGACACCAAGACCCGGATCGAGCGTAATTTTGGCATGGCACGCCCCGAAGGCTACCGCAAAGCGATCCGCCTCATGAGGCTGGCCGATAAGTTTGGCATTCCCGTGGTCACACTTGTCGACACGCCCGGTGCTTATCCCGGTAAAGGGGCCGAAGAGCGCGGGCAATCCGAGGCGATTGCGCGCGCGACCGAGGCCTGCTTGCAACTGCGCGTGCCGCTGGTGTCGGTGATCATCGGCGAAGGCGGGTCCGGCGGGGCGGTGGCTTTTGCAACTGCAAGCGAGTTGGCGATGCTCGAGCATTCGATCTACTCGGTGATCTCGCCTGAGGGTTGCGCCTCTATCTTGTGGAAAGACGCCGAGAAAATGCGTGAGGCTGCCGAAGCGCTGCGCCTGACCGCGCAAGACCTTATGAAATTAGGTGTGATCGACAAGATCATCGACGAGCCTGTGGGCGGCGCACAACGTCACCGCGATCAGGTCATCAAGAATGTCGGCAAGGCCCTGATCCAGATGCTGAAGAAGTATGACGGAAAAAGCGGCGACCAGATATTAGCTGCGCGCCGCAAGAAGTTCCTTGATATCGGGTCGAAAGGGTTGGCGGCCTAGAGCTACCCTCGGTCCCCAAACCACATCCGCCCGAACAACCCGTCCCGCTTGCCAAACTGGTGGTAAAGCGCCGCCGCAATATGCAGTGCGATCAACGCGGCCAGCAGCTTTGTCAGAATGCCGTGGGCGGCGCGCGGTGCCAGATCATTGAACGTTTCTGGCAATGGCGCGCCTGAGCCGAAGAACACGATATCCGGCAAACCCGCCAGCTGTGATATGCCAATGCCGCTGGCGATGACCAGAAACACCAGCCCGTAAAGCGCCCAATGCGTCCAGACGCCAACACGGTCCAGCGTCGCATTTCCCGTGGTCGCATGCGGCGGTTTGCGGCTGACAAAGCGCGTGACCAGCCGCACCAGCATTAGCAAAAGGATCGCCGCGCCCGCGCCCATGTGAATGCGCAGGGCGAATATTTTGCCCGGATCTGCATTCGGCATCTGCGCCAAGATCTGACCGCCAACAACCAACCCGCCGATAATCATCGCGGCGAGCAGCCAATGAAGGACAACAAGAAGCGGGTGATATCGGGTCATGGCGGCACCTTTGGATAAGCTGAGTCGATTATTGCTGCTCTTGTAATAGTTGCTCAAGCAATAATAGCAAGAGAAACAATTATGCGCTAAGCGGAGGTATGGCTGATTCCTCCGACCTCATCGCACCGATCCCATCCGGCAAGCCTGAGGCGCGCAGCGTGCGCGAGGGCTCGTTCGGGTGGATGATCCAGACCATTGCGGCAGCAATGAACGCGCGGATGGACGCCGAGCTTGGCCCCCTTGGGCTAACGCGCCACCAGTTCGGGGTGCTGATGATCTTGCTCGAAAGTGAAGGCATTTCGCAGGCCGAGATTGGTAAACGCATCAACCTTCCGGGCTACGCCACGACGCGCGGGATGGACGCGCTGGAAGCAATGTCGCTGGTGCAGCGCCGCCCCGACGCCACCTCCCGCCGCGCCTATAAGGTCTACCTGACCGCGAAGGGCCGCGCGCTTGCTCCGACGCTGTTTGAGATCGTGAAACGGGTGAATGACGGAATGGCCGAAGGGCTGAGCGCGGATCAAAAGGATGCGTTGCGAGGCGGGCTCGTCATCATGGCGGGGAACGCGCGCACGGCCTAGCAAGATTTCTAGGTAATATCGACTGATCGCGCAAATATTGTGCGGAACTTTGGCCTGAGTCACCGACTAAAGCGAACAAATCCCACGTCATCTTGATACTTTGCCGCGACTCTTCTCTCAATGCAGGCGCGTGCCATGATCCAGACCCCATACCTCCTATTCCTCGGCGACGCGCCTGATCCTTTGTCGGCCAAGGTCGCTCAAGGCATCGCCGATTGGCGTCCCGAATATGCCATTGGCCAGTTCCGCTTGCCCGGTTGCCAAGCCGATATGGGTCTGCCCGATCTCGACCTCGAGGCCGCAAAGGCCGCAGGTGCCAAGACCCTGGTCATCGGCGTGGCCAATCGCGGCGGCTATATCTCGCCCGCGTGGAAGCATGTGCTGATCGACGCGCTTATGGCCGGGTTTGATCTGGCCAGTGGCCTGCATAACCTGCTGAAAGACGAGGCTGATTTGGTCGCCGTGGCCGAAGCCGAAGGCCGTTTGCTGCATGATGTGCGCGTGCCCGACCGCGAATTTCCCATCGCAAGTGGCGTCAAGCGCACCGGCAAGCGCTGCCTCGCGGTGGGCACTGATTGCTCGGTCGGCAAGATGTATACGGCCCTTGCGATGGACGCGGTGATGCGCGCGCGCGGCATGAAGGTCAGCTTTCGCGCCACAGGCCAGACAGGCATTCTGATCACCGGGGGCGGCATTCCACTGGACGCGGTGATTGCTGACTTTATGGCAGGCTCGGTCGAGTGGTTGACGCCGGACAACGATCCTGACCACTGGGACTTGATCGAGGGCCAAGGCAGCATCTTCCACGCCTCCTATTCCGGGGTCTCGCTTGCGTTGATCCACGGCGGCGCGCCCGACGCCCTGATCCTCAGCCACGAGCCGACGCGCCCACATATGCGCGGCTTGCCGGGCTATGATTTGCCGTCGCTGGAAGCCTTGCGGGATCTGTCGTTAACCTTGGCGCATGTGGTTAACCCGGCCTGCAAAGTCATTGGTATCTCGGTTAACACCAAGGCGCTGTCGGAATCCGAGGCGCTGGCCCATCTTGCCGAGGTCGAGGCACGCATGGGCCTGCCCGCCGTTGATCCGTTCCGCCAAGGGGCCGAGCGTTTGGTCGATGCGCTGGCGCAGGTTTGAGAATCTTAAGCAAGAAAAAGAGGCGCGCGTGATCAGAGCTTACCAAGACACGTTTCAGCTGGCCGAGGTCTTCACCATCGCGCGCGGCTCTCGGACCGAGGCGAAGGTGCTGCGGGTCGAGATCACGCGCGGCGGCATGACCGGGCGGGGCGAATGTGTGCCCTATGCGCGCTACGGTGAAAGCATGGACAGTGTGACCGCGCTGATCGAGGCACTGCCCGAAAGCATCGACCGCGCCACCTTGCAAACAACGCTGCCTGCTGGGGCCGCACGCAACGCGGTCGATTGCGCGCTGTGGGATCTTGAGGCCAAGCAGACTGGTAAGCGCGTTTGGGATATCGCCGGATTGCCCAAGCCGGGCCCAGAGATCACCGCGTTTACCTTGTCGCTCGACACCCCAGACAACATGCAGGCCGCCGCCGCGCGCCACGCCCACCGCCCGCTTTTGAAGATTAAACTTGGCACGCCTGACGACATGGCGCGTCTGGAAGCCGTCCGGCGCGGCGCACCAAACCCCAAGATCATCGTTGACGCCAATGAGGGCTGGAGCGCCAAAGTCTACGCCGATCTCGCCCCCCATCTGGGTCGCCTCGGGGTCGCACTGGTCGAACAACCTATGCCCGCCGGAGCCGACGATATGCTGGCTGAAATCGCGCGCCCCATTCCGGTCTGCGCCGACGAATCCTGCCATGACCGCGCGTCCTTGCCCGACCTCAAAGGCAAATACGATATGGTGAACCTCAAGCTCGACAAAACCGGGGGGCTGACCGAAGGCCTCGCGCTGAAACAGGCCGCTTTGGCGCAAGGCTACAGCCTAATGGTGGGGTGCATGGTCGGCTCGTCGCTTGCCATGGCCCCTGCCACATTGCTGGCCCAAGGGGCGGCCTATACCGACCTCGATGGCCCGCTTTTGCTGGCCGAGGACCGCGACCCGGCGCTGGCGTTTGACGAATACGGCGTGCACCCGCCAAGTGCTGCCCTTTGGGGTTAAAGCTTGACCACACAGCCCGGCGCGGTAAACGAAAACCCGGAATAATGGGAGCAGGCGCATGAGCCGCACAGTTTACGTCAACGGAAATTACCTGCCGGAAGAAGAGGCCACCGTTTCGATCTTTGATCGCGGGTTCTTGTTCGCGGACGGGGTCTACGAGGTCACCAGCGTGCTCGAAGGCAAGCTGATCGACTTTGCAGGCCACGCCAAACGCCTTGCGCGCTCGCTGGGCGAGTTGGAGATGACCGCGCCGTGCTCTGAGGACGAGTTGCTGGAAATCCACCGCCAATTGGTCGCGCGCAATGATCTGATCGAAGGCCTGATCTACCTGCAAGTCACGCGCGGGGCCGCAGATCGTGACTTCGCCTATCCCGCCGACGGCACGCCGCCGACGCTGGTGATGTTCACCCAAGCCAAGCAGATCGCCGTCAGTGCGGCGGCCGAGACGGGGATGAAGGTCATTTCCATCGCCGATCAGCGTTGGGGCCGTCGTGATATCAAGACCGTGCAGCTGCTCTATCCGTCGATGGGCAAGATGATGGCGAAGGCTGCGGGCGCGGATGATGCGTGGATGGTCGAAGATGGCTTCGTGACCGAGGGCACATCGAACAACGCCTATATCGTCACACGCGAGGGCACGATTGTGACCCGCCACCTGTCCACGGAAATCCTGCACGGCATTACACGCGCCGCCGTGCTGAAGATGGCCGCCGAGGCGCAGATGACCGTCGAAGAACGCCCCTTCACGATTGAGGAAGCGCAGCACGCGCAAGAGGCGTTCATCACCTCGGCGTCCAGCTTCGTAATGCCGATTGTCGAGATAGACGGCAAAGCCATTGGCAAAGGCAAACCCGGCAGCGTGGCTAAGCGTTTGCGCGAAATCTACCTCGACGAGAGCCGCAAGGCAGCGGTCTGAGTATTTAGGGCAAGAAAGAATTTAAGCGCCGCAGCCTTTACCAGCTGCGGCACCTCTTCCTTGCACGGCCATCGGCGCTCCCGCCTGTACCGCACCTATGACTATCAGGGCGCAGGGTTAAAGCAGCGCTAACGCGGCCAATCTTTCTTGCTGAAAATACTCAAGGCCCAAACCGCGCAATCAGTGGCTTTTGGCGAAAGCCGCTTTCTGATCCGCTGTTGCCTCGGTCTGATACTTTTCTTTCCACCCGGCCATCGTCATGCCGTAGAACGCCTCGCGCGCCTCATCCTTGGTCATCTCGATCCCGCGCGCGTTCGCCGCCTCCTGATACCAGCGTGACAGGCAGTTTCGGCAAAAGCCCGTCTGGTTCATCATGTCGATGTTTTGCACGTCTGTGCGTTCTTCCATCAGGTGGCGCTTGAGCGCGCGGAAGGCGGCGGCTTCCAGCTCTATCTGGGTCTGGTCATCCATGGGTCGTTTCCTTCAATTGGGTCCGAATGGTCGTCAGGGCAGCGGCGAGGCGTTGGCCCCACGCGATCTGACCAGCTTCCTCTGAGATGAGGTCATTGCGCAGCTCAATCAAGACATGCGGGCGTCCGGGCACGATGCCGTGACGGTCCATCGTATCGCCTGGCAGGTGGCCGGAATAGGGCTCGTTATCGCCAACGATGATGCTCTCGTCGCGGGCAAGTTCCACGAGCAACGGATCTGCCATCCGCCGGTCCTCCGAGGACAACAGCCCCACATGCCAAGGTCTAAACTCCCGTCCGCGCAGCCTCGGCGTGAACGAATGCACAGATACCAACATCGCCTCGGGATGGCCCGAAAGCACCCGTGCAATCGCCTTGTGGTAGGGGCGGTGATACGCCTCCAGCCGCCTTTCACGTTCGGCGGCATCCGCATGGCGGTTGGCGGGAATGATGGTGCCGTCATACAGGCGCATGAGAAGCGTCGGGTCATATTCGCCCCGGTTCGGATCAATCACAAGGCGCGAGAAATTCGACAGAATCGCGGGCGCATCCAGTGCTTCGGCCAAAGCGTGCGTCATGCCAGCCGCGCCGACGTCATAGGCAATATGGCGCGCCATATCCTCGGGCGGCAAACCCAGATCGCCCCCGCCAACAGCTTCCGGCACCCGGTTGCTGGCATGATCACACAAGATCACCCAGTCGGGGCTTTGCCCGCCGATGATCTGGTAGTAGGGATGTGCAAAATTGGTATCGGGCATTCATTGTCCACTTGTCACACCATGCTCCGCGACTTAGCGCGTTACAGGCTTAAGCGCCAGTTGCCGCGACGGGCAAATTGGGTCATACGAACGCTAAGCCTGATACCGCTAACATACCTTTGCCGATAGAAAGTCGCCCCATGCGCAGACTCCGCAACCTCAAGATCGTCGCCACCCTTGGCCCAGCCTCCTCTGACTACGAGACCATTCGCGCGCTGTTTGATGCAGGCGCGGACGTGTTTCGCCTGAACATGAGCCACGGTGCCCATGAGGATATCAGCCAACGCCACGAGATCATTCGCCAGATCGAGCGTGAAACCGGTCGCCCCATTGCGATCCTCGCCGACCTGCAAGGCCCCAAACTGCGCTGCGGCGAGTTTGAAGATGGCCCGTATGAGCTTGAGGTCGGCCAGAAGTTCCGCTTCGATCTGGACAAGGCCAAGGGCGACCAGCACCGCGTCTGCCTGCCCCATCCTGAGATCTTCGCGGCCCTTGAAGACGGCGCGCGCCTGTTGATCAACGACGGCAAAATCGCTGTGACCGTAGATCATTGCGGCAAGGATTACGCCAATTGCACCGTCACCGTGGGCGGCGAGATTTCCAACCGCAAGGGCGTGAACGTGCCCGATGTGGTGCTGCCCTTGGCGGCATTGTCGGAAAAAGACCGCAAGGATCTGGAATTTGTCTGCACCCTCGGCGTCGATTGGTTGGCGCTGTCGTTCGTGCAGCGCGCCGAAGACGTGCACGAGGCGCGCGCGTTGGCTGGTGGCCGTGCCGCGATCTTGTCGAAGATCGAAAAGCCTGCTGCCGTGGCCGCGTATGACGAAATTCTCGAAGCATCCGATGGCATCATGGTCGCGCGCGGAGATCTGGGCGTAGAGCTTCCCGTCTGGAAAGTCCCGCCGATCCAGAAGCAACTGGTGCGCGGCGCGCGCAAAGCCGCAAAGCCTGTGATCGTGGCGACGCAAATGCTCGAATCGATGATCACCAGCCCTGTGCCAACCCGTGCTGAGGTCTCTGACGTGGCGGCAGCGATCTACGAGGGGGCCGATGCGGTCATGCTCAGCGCGGAATCTGCGGCAGGCGACTTCCCGATCGAGGCGGTGATGACGATGAACAACGTCGCCATCGAGGTCGAAAGCGATCCGACCTACCGCCAAGTGATTGAGGCGTCTCGCCCACGGGTGCGCAACTCGGTGCCCGATGGTATCGTGGCCGCGGCGCGTGAGATTGCCGAGACGACCGATATCAAGGCGATCTGCTGCTTCTCGCAGTCCGGGTCTACCGTGCTGAAGGTCAGCCGCGAAAAGCCACGCGTGCCGATCATTGCGCTGACCTCGCTACTCGGCACCGCACGCCGTCTCAGCCTGACATGGGGCGCGCATTGCGTGATGACCTCTGAGGTGACGCGCTTCAAGATGGCCGTGGTTGCGGCAGCGCGCGCAGCACGCACGGAAGGTTTTGCCACAGAGGCGGACCAAATTCTCGTGATTGCAGGTGTGCCCTTTAATGTGAAAGGCTCCACGAATATTCTACGTGTGGCCCCCTGTGATGAGAGCCAGATTTTCGCAACCGAACCCGGATAGAGGCCGCCGATGCTTATACCTGATCTGACCCTTGTAGGGGCGCTTTTAATGGCAGCGATTGGGTTTACGGGGGTAATTACGGCTTGGGTGGACGACCATTTCCCGATGCGCGGCTTGGCGTTCCTGATCCTTGCAGGTGTGCTGGGCTGGGAGACATGGGAAACACGCGGGCGCGTTATTGTGTTCGACGACATCCCGATTGCCTTCATGCGCCTGATAAACTTGGCGTTGCAGGCGGTGACATAGCGGGCTTGCGCGCAACCACTCTTGCCATCCCCGCACACCCCTGCTACGCGCACGACCTGATCCACATCTTGGATCGCCTGACCCCGGCTTAAGTGGCATGCCGTGGGACGGGACAAGCGTTTTAGACGCACGACACGAATAGGAGACGCAAATGCCCAAAATGAAGACGAAATCGAGCGCTAAGAAGCGCTTCAAGGTCACGGCGACCGGAAAAGTCATGGCAGGCCAAGCTGGCAAGCGCCACGGCATGATCAAGCGCTCGAACAAGTTCCTGCGCAATGCGCGCGGCACGACCGAGCTTAGCGCACCAGATTCTAAAATCGTTAAGGGCTATATGCCCTATGACCGCTAAGGAGCGCCGGATATGAGCCGTACCAAAGGTGGAACCGTCACCCACGCCCGTCACCGCAAAGTCATCAAAGCCGCCAAAGGCTATTATGGACGTCGCAAGAGCACCTTCAAAGTTGCCAAGCAGGCGGTGGACAAGGCCAACCAATATGCAACGCGTGACCGCAAGAATCGCAAGCGCCAGTTCCGTGCGCTGTGGATCCAGCGGATCAACGCAGCCGTGCGTAGCCATGACGAGGCGCTGACATATTCGCGCTTCATCAACGGTCTGGCGCTTGCCGGGGTCGAGGTTGACCGCAAGGTCCTCGCAGACCTCGCGGTGCGCGAGCCCGAGGCCTTCAGTGCCATCGTTGCCCAAGCCCAAGAGGCGCTGGCAAACGTAGCGACTGCTGAAGCCGCGTAAGCGACGAGGCAAGACAGATTAGAAAAGCCGCTCCGGGTTGGGGCGGCTTTTTTCGTGTCTGGGGTCAGGGCTCGAAAGAAATGTTTGCAACAAGTCCCCGATGGTTCGACCCAAGTTTTGGCCGCAGGGAAACCGAACCACCCCCCGGTGAGAGCACATGATCGATTGGTAGGGGCACACCGCGCAGATGGTAAGTTGGCCGCATGGGTCCGGCGAGCTGCGTATTCGTGATCCGCGCAATCCGTTGCACCCTTGGTGTCCTAGGAAAGCTGTTGAAGTCACCTGCAACGACAATCGGACCATTCAAAGCAGCCAAGAACGCCTCAACTTCCGCCTCGGTCTCAGCCGTATCTGTCGGCCAAGGCCAAGGGATATGCACAGAGACCATCCAAACCTTTTGAGTGTTCACCATAACCTGCACTGCGGCGAGGGCGCGATTGCGCGTGCAAAGACCGTCCCCGGCAAAAGGAATGCGTGAGACCACTGCAATGCGAAGGCGGCCTGAGAAGTGGCAGACATGCTGGTGCGGGAAGTCCTCGGCCAACAGCTTGATGATCCGCGCGTTGATCTCAGTCATCTCCTGCAACATGATCACATCGGTGCCAGCCTCGCGAATGTCCGCGACAACGGCCTCGAGCTGTTGGTTGCTATGATACAGGTTCTTTGAATAAAGCCGTAGGCTAGGGCCGGGCGGCTGTGGCAGGGCGAGCACCGCGATACTTGCCAGCGTGACCAAAGCCGCCAGCCCAAAAGTGCCGCGCATCCAGACCCGAGTGGCAAACAGGCCTAGCAGGCAGGTGATCCCAAAGAGGGGGCGCAACAACGCAATCGCATCCGCGCTGCGGTGAATGTCCGGCGCATATCCGTAGCCGATCAACAGAACCGACAGGATTGCAAGCGTGGTCGCCAAACTCCGCATGAATTTGCCTCCTTCAGATCGCCGCCCCAAAATATCAACCGCACTGCCATTGTGGTTACAGGGTTCGGGTCGATAATGCCAACGTGCACCTCCCGCCTTCCCACCCCCCTAAATCTCATGCTACCTTGCCCCCCATAACAAGGCGCAAAGCGCCATAGCCCCGAGCAGGTTGCCCCCACATGGCCCGCATTAGCGAGCTTCATTATTCCAACACCTACGCGGCCAACTCTGGTGTGGCCGAGTTCCTTGAGGTGTCTCTGGCCCCCGGCGAAAACCCGGCGGACTTCACGGTCGCGTTCTATGATGCCGACGGCACCAGCCTGTTGAATGTCACCCTCGACAACCCGTTCGTGCTGACCAGTTTCGACGCCGATGCCAACGAATTTATCTACGTCATCCAGAACGGCCCCTTCGCCATCACCCTGACCGACCCCGACGGGGCCCAAGCGTTCAATGCCGAGGCTTTTGCGCTGGTCAAGGACAGCACCAGCGAGGTCATCGACTTCTACGATATCGGCGGCGGCACGACCCAGATCGAAGCGCTGGATGGTCCCGCGCTGGGCGCAACCTCCCAGAACATCGCCGTGCCCACCGGACCGGACGCCGCCACCTATTCGGTGCAATTCAACCAACCCGCGCCCGACACGTTGGTGCTGCAAGCCGTCACGCCGGGCGACACGGGCGTCGTATGCTTCGCCTCCGGCACCCTGATCCGCACGCTTAGGGGCGATGTTCCGGTGGAGCATTTGTTGCCCGGTGATCTGGTCGACACGCTCGACCACGGACCGCAACCCTTGCGCTGGACGGGCCACCGCAAGGTCGCAGCTAGGGGCAAGTTCGCGCCCATTCGCATCGAAAAAGGCGCGCTGGGCAACACCCGTGACCTGACCGTCTCGCCCCAGCACCGCATGCTGATCGAGGGCGCGCGGGCCGAGTTGCTGTTTGGACAGGCGCAAGTGCTGATCGCTGCCCTGCACCTCGTCGATGATAAAAGCATCCGCCGCATGGAGGGCGGGCGCGTCACCTATCACCACCTGCTATTCGACACCCACCAGATCATCTTCGCCGAAGGCGCGCCGTCTGAGTCGTTCCATCCGGGCGACTGGTCCCTAGGCATCCTAGGCGACGCGGCCCGCGCCGAAGTCCTCAGCCTGTTCCCCGCGCTGATCACCCACGGCTACGGCCCTGCCGCGCGCGTGGCCCTCAAGCGTCACGAGGCCGCCCTAATGCGCCCCTGACTTGCACTTTCGCCCCCACATGATACCTCCCAAATCGACCAATCTGACGAGGCCAAGATGGACGATCTACGGACAAAATACCTGACCGCCATTGCCAGTGCGGGCGACGAGGCGACGCTTGAGACCCTGCGCGTCCAAGCGGTGGGCAAGAAGGGCGAGGTCGCGTTGCAAATGCGCGAGCTCGGCAAGATGACGCCTGAGCAGCGGCAAGTCATGGGCCCAAAGCTGAATGCCTTGAAGGACGAGATTAACTCTGCCCTGTCGGCCAAGAAATCCGGCCTCGCCGATGCCGCCCTCGATGCGCGGCTGCGCGGTGAATGGCTCGACGTCACGCTGCCCGGTCGCGGTCGCCCTGCAGGCACGATCCATCCGATCAGCCAAGTCACCGAGGAGGTCACCGCCATCTTCGCCGATATGGGCTTTGCCGTGGCCGAGGGGCCGCAGGTGGAGACGGATTGGTACAATTTCGACGCGCTCAACATCCCCGGCCACCACCCCGCGCGGGCCGAGATGGACACCTTCTATATGGCCCGCGCCGAGGGTGACGAGCGCCCCCCGCACGTGCTGCGCACCCACACCAGCCCGGTGCAAATCCGGTCGATGGAAAAGCAGGGCGCGCCGATCCGCGTGATCTGTCCGGGCCGCGTCTACCGCGCCGATTACGACCAGACCCACACGCCGATGTTCCATCAGGTGGAGGGGTTGGCGATTGATACCGACATCTCCATGGCGAACCTGAAATGGGTGCTGGAGGAGTTCGTGAAGGCCTTCTTCGGGGTCGACGATGTCGAGCTGCGGTTCCGCGCGTCCCACTTCCCGTTCACCGAGCCGAGCGCCGAGGTCGATATCCGCTGCTCGTGGGAGGGCGGGGTGCTGAAAGTCGGGGAGGGCGACGATTGGCTCGAGATTTTGGGCAGCGGCATGGTCCACCCCAAGGTCTTGCAGGCAGGCGGGATCGATCCGGCGGTCTATCAGGGCTTCGCGTTCGGGATGGGCATCGACAGGATCGCCATGCTGAAATACGGGATTCCCGATCTAAGGGCGTTCTTCGATAGCGATCTGCGGTGGTTGCGGCATTATGGGTTCTCGGCGTTGAGGCAGCCTAATTTGCATGGGGGGTTGTGAGGGGTGGATGAGCGGCTGACAGCTTGTCAAAATGTGTGTCAGGACTTCAGTTTGCTCGCGCCTGTACTTGACTACGTGCTTCCGGTTCTGCTGCTGGTTGGTGGTGTTGTTGCCTACGCTCGACAAAAGGAAATTGATCGTAAGAACAATTTGCTTGCTGAGAAGTCGGAAATTTTTCGGGCGTACTTGGAAGCGCTTTGCGACGACATTGGCTATCATTCCGACGGGCAAATTGGGTCGAACCCGGAGCTGCGGGCTAAACAAAGGTATCGTGTTACGCGTTTGAGAATGCGCGCAGTTGTCGTCGCGTCTAGAGATGAGTTGAAGAAAATTCACGCGATTGCTGACGCTCGTGAAGGTGGTAAGCCACTTGTAGCATATGCTGATGAAATAATTCGCTTCGCCCAGATGGTACGTGGCGAAAACTCTGCTTTAAATGTGGAGCACATTCCATTCGAAGAATTTAGGCAATATGTACCGTTTTCCACCGAGAAAGGCGATGAGCGCGCGGCGGATTTACAATAATAATTGCCTAGTCTGCGCCTGCTAGGCCCTCGGCAGGCCACTTTCCTAAAAATAGACCGGAATCAAGCCGCAGGCGCCGGTCCAGCGACGGCCCGTCCCGACGGGCTGGCGCTTTGCGAATGTCGCGCCAGCCGGTAAGGCTCGACTACCTCGGCCACCATAAACTGCCAAACCACCCCCGTCCGAGCGCCACCCCACGGCCCGCCGCTGGACCTCGCTCTGCCCAAGCCCCACCTTTTCATCGCCGCCCCCATGCGCTATCGCTCGCCCTAAATCCGTACGGGGCTCTAAGCACATGAAATTCACTCTCTCCTGGCTCAAAGATCACCTTGAGACGACCGCCACCATCGACGACATCACCTACGCCCTGACCGATCTGGGCCTCGAGGTTGAAGGCGTCGAGGATCGCGGCGCGAAGCTGCGTGATTTCACCATCGGCAAGGTCATCAAGGCCGAGCAGCACCCGGACGCCGACCGCCTGCGTGTCTGCCAAGTGGACACCGACGAAGGCCTCAAGCAGATCATCTGCGGCGCGCCCAACGCGCGCGAGGGCATCACCGTCGTGATCGCCAAGCCCGGCGTTTACGTCCCCGGAATCGACACCACCATCGGGGTCGGCAAGATCCGCGGCATCGAGAGCTTCGGCATGATGGCGTCCGAGCGCGAGATGGAGCTGTCCGAAGAACACGACGGCATAATCGAGCTGCCATCAGGCGAGGTCGGCGACAGCTTCGTCGATTGGCTGGCCGCCAACGATCCCGCCAAGGTCGATCCGGTGATCGAGATCGCGATCACCCCCAACCGTCCCGACGCCCTCGGTGTGCGCGGCATTGCACGCGATCTGGCCGCGCGCGGTCTCGGCACCCTCAAGGCCCGCGACACCGACCCGGTCCCCGGCACTTTCCCATGCCCGATCACCGTGACCATCGACGACGACACGCGCGAGGCCTGCCCGGTCTTCTATGGCCGCGTCATCAAGGGCGTCAAAAACGGACCTTCGCCTGCGTGGTTGCAAGACAAACTGCGCGCCATTGGCCTGCGCCCGATCAGCTTTCTCGTCGATGTGACCAACTTCTTCACCTACGATCGCAACCGCCCGCTGCACGTGTTCGACGCCGATAAAGTCGCCGGAAATGCGCTGCGCGTCTACAAGGCGGAGGGCGGCGAGACGATCATGGCGCTGGACGACAAGGAATACACGTTCCAGCCGGGCCAGACGATCATCGCCGACGCCAACGGCCCGGAATCCATCGCAGGCGTGATGGGCGGGCTGGGGTCCAGCTGCACCGAGGACACGGTTAACGTGTTCATCGAGGCCGCCTATTTCGACCGCGTCCGCACCGCCTATACCGGGCGCGCGCTCAAGATAAACTCCGATGCGCGCTACCGATTCGAGCGTGGGATCGACCCCACATGGACCCCCACGGGCCTTGAGCACGCGACGCGGATGATCCTCGACAATGCAGGGGGCGAGGCCTCTGAAGTTGTGGTTGCAGGCGCGATCCCCGACACGAACCGGGCCTATAAACTGGACACCGACCGCGTCGTGTCGCTGGTCGGGATGGACATCCCTGCGGCGACCCAACGCGCCTCATTGGAAGCGCTCGGCTTCGTTATGAACGGCGATATGGCGAGCGTCCCGAGCTGGCGTCCGGACGTGTTGGGCGAGGCGGACTTGGTCGAAGAAGTCGCGCGCATTGCGTCGCTCACCAAGCTCAAAGGCGTGCCGATGAAGCGCCTTGCGGGCGTGCCAAAGCCCGTGCTCACCCCGATGCAAACGCGCGAGATTGCCGGGCGGCGCACGATGGCCGCCCTCGGTTACAACGAATGCGTCACCTACAGTTTCATCGACCAAAAGACCGCGCAATTGTTCGATGGCGGGACCGAGGCAAGCGCGCTGGAGAACCCCATCTCCGCCGATCTAAGCCATATGCGTCCCGCCCTTCTGCCCGGTCTCTTGCAAGCGGCTGCCCGCAACCAAGCACGCGGTTTTATGGATCTGGCGCTGTTCGAACTCGGCGCTGCCTTTTCAGGCGGCGAGCCGGGCGAGCAGCATGTGTTGGCCAGCGGTATCCTCGTCGGCAAGACGCTCAGCAAGGACGTGCATGGTGAAAGCCGCGCGGTCGATGTCTACGACGCCAAAGCCGATGCCGAGGCCGTCTTGGCCGCCATGGGCGCGCCCGCCAAGGTGCAAATCCTGCGCGGGACGCCCGATTGGTGGCATCCGGGGCGGTCCGGCAAAATCTGCCTTGGCCCGAAGAAAGTCCTCGGTGTGTTCGGGGAGATCCACCCCAAAGTGCTGGCCGCGATGGACGTCAAAGGCCCCGCCGTGGGATTCACGCTCTGGCCCGCTGAGATCCCGTTCCCCAAATCCGCAACCTCCACCCGCGCGGCCCTGATCTTGCGCGATCTGCAAGCGGTGGAGCGTGACTTTGCCTTCGTCGTGGACGCACAAGTCGAGGCGCTGACGCTGGTTAACGCCGCCGCCGGGGCCGACAAATTCTTGATCGAGGAGGTCCGCGTGTTCGACGAATTCATCGGCGGCAGCTTGGGCGAGGGCAAGAAAAGCCTCGCGATCACCGTGCGGATGCAGCCCGCCGACAAGACCCTGACCGAGGCCGAGATTGAGGCCGTTGGCGTCAAGATCATCGAGAAGGTTGGCAAAGCGACAGGCGGAACACTGCGCGGGTAGCCGTTCAAGACGCTAGCAAAGGAAGACCAAAATGACCCTCAAAGTTTATCTCTCCGGCGAGATCCACACCGATTGGCGCGAGCAGATCATCGACGGCTGCAAGGGTCTCGACGTGGAATTCTCTAGCCCTGTCGTGATCCACGAGAACTCCGACGATTGCGGCGTCGCAATTCTGGGCGAGGAGCCGAACAAGTATTGGCACGACCACAAGGGTGCTATGGTCAACGCGATCCGCACCCGTAAGGGTATTCAGGACGCCGACGTCGTGGTGGTGCGGTTTGGCGAGAAATACCGCCAGTGGAACGCGGCGTTCGATGCCGGATTTGCGGCAGCGCTCGGTAAAAGCCTGATCGTGGTGCAGATGCCCGAGCACCAACATGCGCTGAAGGAAGTCGATGCCGCCGCCCTCGCCGTGACCGAAGATCCGGCGAAGGTGGCTGACATCTTGCGTTACGTGCTCACGAGCGAGCTGCCGACCTAGCCCTCGCGCGGCGGAATATTGCGCGCGGCCTGCACGGCAGGCCGCGCCTTGAACCTTTCGTCATAGGCCACGACATTCGGGAAGTCGTCCCAGCCCAGAAGCCCTTTCGTGCCGTAGAAATCGAGCGCCCCCAACCACGGCCCAATCGCCATATCGGCAATCGAATACTGCCCCGCAATCCAGTCGCTGCCCGCAAGGCCCGTGTTCAACACGCTCAGCAACCGCTTGCTTTCGTCAATATACCGCTGCTGCGGGCGTTTATCTTCCCACTGGCTGCCCGCGAATTTCGAGAAAAACCCAAGCTGGCCGAACATCGGTCCAAGCCCGCCCATCTGCCACATGACCCACTGGATTATCTGTGCCTTCTCGGAGGCATTCGACCCAATAAACTTGCCCGTCTTATCGCCCAAGTAAATCAAGATTGCGCCGCTCTCGAACAACGTCACAGGCGTGCCGTCTGGTCCATTCGGGTCGATGATCGCTGGAATTTTATTATTCGGGTTCAGCGACAAAAACGCAGGGCTTTTCACATCCGCGTCCGACAAGGTGACGGTATGCGCCTCATACGCAAGTCCCATCTCCTCCAGCGCCAGCGAGGCCTTGATGCCGTTTGGCGTCGGGAAGGAATACAGCTGGATCACATCCGGGTTGGCGGCGGGCCATCTGGCGGTGATCGCGAAGGTGTCGAGGGTGCTCATGGGTCTATCTCCTTTAAAGGCGTGCGTCCTATTTAGGGGGAACTCGGTCGGAAATAACCCGTGCCTGAGTGCTGAAATCTGTTAGCGAGTGTGCGCCGATGCAGAGAAACACACGGCAGAGCGACCAAATGGGGAGACTATCATGCTCAAGGAATTTCAAACCTTCATCGCCAAAGGCAATGTCATGGACATGGCCGTCGGTATCATCATCGGTGCGGCCTTTACCGCGATCGTCAAATCCATGGTCGATGACCTGTTGAACCCGATCATCGGCGCGATTTTCGGCGGTGTCGACTTCACCAACTTCTTCATCGTGCTGGGCGAGGGCGATTATGCCTCGCTAGAGGCCGCCCGCGAAGCTGGGGCCGCAGCCTTTGCCTACGGTGCGTTCCTGACAGCCGTCATCAACTTCCTTATTATCGCCTTTGTTGTCTTCATGCTGGTCAAGAACGTGAACCGCATCAAGGAATCGATGGCTAAGAAAGAAGCCGAAGCGCCTGCCGTCGATCCAGGTCCGTCCGAGAAGGACATCCTGATCGATATCCGCGACGCGCTCGCAAAGCGCTAATCAACACCTAAACCTCGCGCGGACCGTGGCCCCGGACTGCGCGAGGCAAACTTGCTGACTAGGAGTAGAAATGCCTCAGCTGGATCTTGACCAAACCGACCGCGCAATCCTGACCCGGTTGCAACGCCAAGGTCGCCTCACCAATGCCGAGTTGGCCGACGCGGTGAACCTGTCCCAATCGGCTTGCCACCGCCGTGTCGCGCGGCTTGAGGCGACGGGCATCATCTCGGGCTATGTCGCGCTGCTGGATGCGCGCAAGATGGGCCGCAAGACGACTGTGTTCGTCGAGATCACTTTGAACGGCCAAGCCGACGAGGTGCTGACCGCGTTCGAGCTCGCCGTTGCCCGCGTGCCAGAGGTTCTGGAATGTCACCTTATGGCGGGCAGCGCGGATTATCTGCTCAAAGTCGTGGCCGATGACGCCGAAGATTTCGCGCGTCTGCACCGCAAGCACCTCGCCGGGTTGCCGGGAATCGCCAAGCTGCAATCAAGCTTTTCGCTAAAGACCGTCGTCAGCACCACGGCGCTTCCGGTCTAGCTTAGCTCGAACGCCATCATCAGGATCGCGATTGCGCCGATCCAACTGGCCAGCGCGCGCCAACCGATTAGCACCGCCGTATGGTCGATCCGCTCGCGGGTTGCCTGCACCAGCCCGGCGGCAAGGGCAGCACAGGTGGTAATGCCAAGGCCCATGCCGATCACAAACGGCAGGGGCAATTCGCCAAAGGCGTGTGCCTCCATCAAAAACCGGCTCGGCAGGGCAGTGGCAAGCGCTGCCATCGCCGCCATCGCAAGGCTCGGCAACGGCACCGCAAGGATTCCCAACGCCGATATAACCAGCGCCCCGATGATCAAGACCATCACGTCGATCTGCGGCACCAGTGGTCCCAGCCCAAGGCCCAGCACCACGCCTAGGATCATCGAAGGCCAGATCGCCGCAGCGCCCTCCACCCGCCAGATCCCGGCAAGCATCCCCAGCCCGATCAGCAGCACCGCAACCGGCAGCATGAGCCACGGTTGCGACAAGCCCTGAAGCACCAGCGCGTAGGTGTCCTGACCGCTCTCGAACGCGTGTGCATAAACCGGGCCAGCCGCAACCAGCCCGATCAGAACAACGCCAAGCCGGATCACGCCGCGCCCGTCAGGAACGCAACGCCCGCCAAGGCAATGACCGCGCCCGCGCCGCGCACGGCCCAAGACCCACCCTTGACGCCGTTCAAAGCGCCAAAGGCGATGCCCGCCACATGCAGCGCGCCGGTGGCAATCACAAAGCCCACGGCATAGGCAATCGGGTTGGCGGCCTCTGGCAATTCGGTGCCATGGGCATGACCGTGGAAGATCGCAAAGATGCCGACGATGACGGCGGCAACCCAGATCGGGGCCTTCACCCAGAACGCCACCATCAAGCCAAGGACAAGGCCCGAGGCTGCGATCCCCAACTCAACTGCCGGAAGCGGGATGCCGAGGATACCCGCCGCCCCGCCAAGCGCCATGACCAGCGGGAAGACCAGCGGCAGAACCCACAAGGCAGGCGCGCCCAAGACAGCGCCCCAGAGCCCGACGGCGACCATGGCGACGACATGATCGAGGCCGTAGATCGGATGCGTCAGCCCCGACAGAAAGCCCCCCGTCAGCCCTTCGCCTTCATGGGCAAGGGCAGGGGCGACGGAGATCAGAAGAAAGGCCGCACCAAGGGCGGCAAACACGGAAAAGAATCGCATGGGTCAGGTCCATTGTTGAAAACTCAACAGATAACCTAGCGGGACAGATGGCTTTCGCAACCTCCCCCGCCGCACCTCGCGTGATTAGCCGCGCAGCACCAGTGACGGAGCGACCACATCAATCCCAAGCGCCTTGCCAACCGCATAGTAGGTCAGCTGGCCCGCATGCACGTTCAGCCCCGCCATCAGGTGCGGATCGTCGATGCAAGCTTGACGCCAGCCTTTATCGGCCAATGCCAGCATGAACGGCATCGTCGCATTGCCAAGCGCGATGGTTGATGTGCGCGCAACTGCACCGGGCATGTTGGCCACACAGTAATGCATGATGCCGTCGACCTCGTAGACCGGGTCTTGGTGGGTGGTCGCACGGCTCGTCTCAAAGCACCCGCCTTGGTCAATCGCCACATCCACAAGGGCTGCACCCGGCTTCAACTCCGCCAACTGCGCGCGGCTGATCAGCTTGGGGGCCGCCGCACCGGGGATAAGCACAGCGCCAATAATCATGTCGGCAGCTTGGGCCAGTTCCAGCGTGTTGCCCGCGCTCGCGTAGCTCGTCTTGAATTGCCCGCCAAAGACGTCGTCGAGATAGCGCAACCGCGCCAGCGAGCGGTCCAGCACCGTCACATCCGCGCCCATGCCCGCCGCAACCCGTGCGGCATGGGTGCCCACAACGCCGCCGCCGATGACGACAACCCGCGCAGGCCCAACGCCCGGCACACCGCCCATCAAGACACCGCGTCCGCCATTGGCTTTCTGAAGCGTCCAAGCGCCAACCTGCGGGGCAAGCCGTCCGGCCACCTCAGACATCGGGGCCAGCAAGGGCAGACCGCCGCTGGCATCCGTCACTGTCTCATAGGCAATTGCGGTGCAGCCCGAGGCCAGAAGATCATGGGTCTGCTCAGGGTCGGGTGCGAGGTGCAGGTAGGTGAACAGCAACTGGCCTTCGCGCAGCATCTTCCGCTCGCCCGCCTGAGGTTCCTTGACCTTCACGATCATATCGGCGGCGGCGAAAATCTCAGCCGCAGTGTCGATGATCTGGGCGCCAGCCGCCTCATAATCGGCGTTCTCAAAGCCAGCGCCCGTGCCTGCGTCACGCTGGATCAGCACCGTGTGGCCATGCGCTGTCGCTTCGCGTGCTGCATTGGGCGTCAGGCCGACGCGAAATTCCTGGGGTTTGATCTCTGTAGGGCAACCGATTTTCATAAATAGGGGCCTCCTCCTGCCCGTGGTGCAGGGTTAGAGCGCCTCTCATGCAATTTTTTGCCTATATTTTGCGGAATACACCTAAGTTGGCGAAGAAATCACCAATAATATTGTCAATTGCCGCATAAGTTTGCGCTGCATTGCGGCGACTCTGCCGCTACTCGCGGTAATCCCCGTGGCAGGCCTTGCAATTGTCCGCCAATCTGCTGAGTGCCGGGGCAAGATCGGAGGGTTCGGAAATCGTCTGGGAAATATCAAGGGCGAGTGCTTCGAGCGCATTAGATTTCTCCACGAAATCCTCGAAATCCGTCCATATGACAGCCCGAGCTTCCGACTTCGGATCGTCCTCACGGTCCTCGAAAAGCGCGGGCGTTCGCGCAGCCTGCGCCGCGATCTCTATGGCCGCCAAACGTGCTGCATCCGCGTCAAATTCAAGCGTTCCCCGTGCCATGGTGCCAATAACCTTAACGCTGTCGGCAATGGCTGACATGCTGTTCATCCGCGCCATCACAGTCGGGTTCTGCACGCCCTGATGTGCGGCGGCGGCTCCGCCAAGTGCAAGAGATGCGCCCAATGCCAAATTGACTAATTTCATGCTGTTTTCTCCGAGGGTCAGAGCCCAAAAATCTTACCGCCGTTGGGCAATGATGTGCGCACAGGCCAAGCTCTGTGACCCAGTATTCTGGTCACACCATTGCGGGTTCCAGCAGCGGGAGGGTCAAGGGCTTATCGAGTTATCTACCTTTTGAAAGCACCGGAAACCAATCCTCGCGCAACTGCTGCCCCGGCACCATTCCATGTCCGGGAAACGGGGGCGAGGTCTTGCCGGGACGCTCGATATACCGCGCATCATCGCCGAGCAGCCTGAGTGAGAACGCCCGCCTGCGCTTGCCCGCAAGATTGCCGCGCGCGCCGTGCAGCGTTTTGTAGTGAAACGCCACCGCGTCGCCGGGCTGCATCGGCCATTCCAGCACTTTGAATTCAAGCGGGTCCGAATCAGGATCCGGCACAGGGCGGTAGGTGCCATCGTCGGGAAAGAAATTATCCTCGTGCAGCCATTTGGTCGGCAGCACGGGCTTTTCCCAAAGGTGACTGCCCGCAACCAGCCGCAACGACGCCTCCTCCACCGGGTCCACAGGCACCCAGAAGCTGACCATCTGCGAGCCTTCAACGAAGTAGTAAGGCGCGTCCTGATGCCAGGGGGTCGGCTTGGCGGTGCCGGGTTCCTTGACCAGCACATGATCATGAAACATCTGCACCGTCTCAGACCCCATCAAGTCACGCGCAGCCTCCACCGCGTCACTTTCATAGATCACCCGCTGAAACTCGGGGATGCGCTGCCAGTTGCAATAGTCGTCAAAGAATCGCCCGGCTTCGCCGTCCGTCAGGTTCTCAGCTGCATACGGTCCCGGCTCGGCCATGTTGCGGTCAATACCCGCGCGGATCTCGTCCACCCAATCGGCAAAGAGGCCCGGTATCATCACGGCACCGTCGCGCTTGAACGCTTCAATCTGGTCTGTCGTCAGCATGTGCCAACTCCTCAAAACGGGTTCACAATCTGTCAACACACCTGCCAACAAGGTTCACACTCTATCAACACCACACAAAAACAAACCCCCGCAGCATGACTACGGGGGTTCAAAAGTCTTGGGTCGCATAGCGCAGATGATTTACATCATCCCTTCGCGCTGTGCTTTTTTCCGCGCCAGTTTCCGGGCGCGGCGGATCGCTTCAGCGCCTTCGCGCGCTTTTTTCTCGGACGGTTTCTCGTAATGTTGCTTGAGCTTCATTTCACGAAACACACCCTCGCGCTGAAGTTTCTTCTTCAGAGCGCGCAGCGCTTGATCGACGTTGTTATCACGAACACTTACCTGCATGTGGTTGTCACCACCTTCCTAAGTTAGAGTTTGCATGAATTTGCAGGAATTGGCGCTATAGCAACCGCGCCTTATGTTGTCCACTACCCTAATGTGAACCGGAGATTTGCCATGACCGAGACCCGAAGCACCCACCAGATCAAGGCCGCACTTCTAGACGCGATCCTGCCCCACGTGGCCTTCGACGGCTGGTCGCAAAGCGCCTATCAGGCCGCCGTGACCGAGGTTGGGGTCGAGATGGCGTTGGCCAATGCGATCTGTCCTCGGGGGGCCACGGACCTCGCACTCGCTTTCCACAAACGCGGTGACGCGGCCATGATTGCGCGGTTGCAGGCAGAAGATCTCGGGGCCCTCCGGTTCCGCGACCGCATAGCCGCCGGGGTTAGGTTCCGGCTGGAGGCAGTCGAGCAGGACAAGGAAGCCGTCCGTCGTGGCACCTCGCTGTTTGCACTGCCGCATCTGGCGGGTGACGGCGCGAAGGCGATCTGGGGGACGGCAGATGCGATCTGGACAGCGCTCGGCGACGCGTCCAAGGACTATAACTGGTATTCTAAACGCACCCTGTTATCAGGGGTTTACGGGTCTACCGTGCTGTTCTGGCTCGGCGATGAAAGTGACGGACATGAGGCTACTTGGGCCTTCCTCGACCGCCGCATCGACGATGTGATGCAGATCGAGAAGGTCAAAAAGCAGGTGGGCGACAGCCCCGTGCTGAGCAAACTCATGGCTGGTCCGAACTGGCTGCTGGGCAAGATCAAGGCCCCGACCAAGATGGACCAAAGCGATTTCCCCGGTCACTGGTCCGAACCACCTGCCTCCTAACGAAAGCCTCCCGATATGACCCTTCCCACGACGATGCGCGCCATTGAGATCACCAAACCCGGTGGCCCCGAGGTGCTGGCCGAGACCACGTGCCCGGTCCCCACGCCCGGTCCCGGACAGGTGCTGATCAAGATCGCCTACGCCGGGGTGAACCGCCCCGACGCGCTGCAACGCACGGGCCTCTATGCGCCGCCGCCCACCGCCAGCGATCTGCCGGGGCTTGAGGTGTCGGGCGAGGTGGTCGCCACCGGTCCAGGGGCCGAGGCGTATCTGGGCCGCACCGTTTGCGCGCTGACACCCGGCGGGGGCTACGCCGAATACGTGGTCTGCGCGGCCGATCACTGCCTGCCAGTGCCTGATGGGATGCCCCTCGACCAAGCCGCCGCTTTGCCTGAGACCTACTTCACCGTCTGGTCCAACATCGTCATGCGCGGGGGCCTCAAAGCAGGCGAGCGGTTCCTTGTGCACGGAGGCTCCTCCGGGATCGGCACCACGGCAATCCAGATCGCAAAAATGCTCGGCGCACGGGTGTGGGCGACGGCGGGAAGTGCGGCGAAATGCGAGGCCTGCGAGGCGCTTGGTGCAACGGCAATCAACTACCGAGACGACGATTTCGTCAACATTCTCAAGGCCGAGGGCGGGGTAAACCTGATCCTAGACATGGTCGGGGGAAGCTATATCCCGCGCAATGTCAAAGCGCTCGCAATGGAAGGCCGCCTCGTCCAAATCGCGTGTCTCGAAGGCCCAAAGGTCGAGCTTAACTTCGCGCAAGTCATGATGCGCCGCCTGACGATCACAGGCTCCACCCTGCGGCCACAAAGTGATCTCGCCAAAGCCGAGATCGCCAGCCAACTGCGTGCAAACGTGTGGCCATGGCTCAACACAGACCGGATCGGCCCGGTGATGGACAGCGAGTTCGCGCTAGGCGACGCCGCAAAGGCCCACGCGCGCATGGAAGGCGGGGATCACATCGGGAAGATTGTGCTGAAGGTTTAGCGCCCCCCGCTAATTCAGGGTTCCCCAAATACTCACCTACCGCAGCGGATCCATGCGCGCATCGCTCAAGGTGCAATCGCGCCGCACATCGCGCCCGCATTCCCTCGGCTCAAGCCCACGCGTCAGGCAAATCCGCACCTCACGCACAAACCCGTCGCGGCAGGTGACTGTCACGCCACCCGCTTCTAGCGCCGGGTTCGCCTCCAAAAACGCCTCCTCCACCACGGACGCCGGAAAGCGGTAGGTCTTGACCAGACGGCGGAAAATATCGGGCCGGGTTACGCGGTCGTAAGCCAGCCTCGACAGGTCATAATAGTCGTCCGAGGACAGCCCCGTGCAGCGCCCATGCTTGTTCCACTGGTGCCATGCCAGCCCGCTTGTGCCGAACAACGACGACTGCTCTGCGGTATCGGCGCGCGACGGATTGCGCGCGTTTGTGTTGCAATAACTCGGCCAGCCGTCCTCGTATTGCGGCCAAAGCCCATGCAACGTCCAGCCAAAGCCAGTGCCTGCCTCGCATTGCTCAGACCCGCGCGCATCGCCTTCAATCGCGCAGAACGAGGGGGTCCAGCTGAGCGCCATAACGTAGTAGTCAAATTCGCCCGCGCGCTCGCCATCGGCAAACGCGGCAAGCGCCGACATCATCCAAAACACCAACGCGCGCATTGCCTCTTCCCCTTTTGGACGCTCTCGCCTATATCGGCGTCAAGTTCCCTGACACTGTGAACCTGCAACCGCAACCCGGTTGCCACCTGCCCCGAAAGGCTGGTGACAAGATTTCTGTGTCTGACGCGTAAGGAGAAAGACAATGGCAATACCGCTAATGGCGAAAGCCACCGCTGTCTGGTTGGTGGACAACACCACCCTGACTTTCAAACAAGTCGCGGATTTCTGCGGGTATCACGAGCTTGAAGTGCAAGGCATTGCTGACGGCGATGTGGCCACAGGCGTGAAGGGTTTTGACCCGATAGCCAACAACCAGCTTGAGCAGTCCGAGATTGACCGCTCCGAAAAAGACCCAACGCGGCCTTTGAAGCTGAAGGTCTATGCTGCTGCGGCTGGCGAAGAAAAGCGCCGTGGTCCGCGCTATACACCCTTGTCCAAGCGCCAAGATCGCCCTGCCTCGATTCTGTGGCTTGTTAAGTTCCACCCTGAGCTGACCGATGGCCAGATCGGCAAGCTGGTTGGCACCACCAAGCCCACCATCCAAGCGATCCGCGAGCGCACGCACTGGAATATCCAGAACATCCAGCCAATCGATCCGGTGGCCTTGGGTCTGTGTAAGCAGATCGAGCTTGATACAGCCGTCCAGAAAGCCGCTGCTAAGAAGGCGGCTGAAGGCGGCGCGATGACCGATGACGAGCGTCGCAAGCTGGTCTCGACCGAGCAGAGCCTGACGATGGAAACCGATGCAAAAATCCCAACGGCGATTGCGGGTTTGGAAGGGTTCAGCCTCAGCAGTCCATCTGAAGAAGATGAAGAGGTGAAACTGGGCCGGGGCCTTAACGCAAGCACCCTGTTCAATCTGCCCGATGCCAGTGATGACGACGAGGACGAAGACGACGATCAGAAGTGATCACTTCCCCCGTTTGAGATTTGAAAACCCCGGACCATTCAGGTGCCGGGGTTTTTCTTTGGGGGTCGCAAAGGTGGACAGGGCGGAAGCCTTCGGCGAGAATACTTGCGGAACCATGAAAACGGAGGCGACTATGCGGACACTCTTGGCAGCGGCGATTGTGGTGCTCAGCGCGGGCACGGCGGTAGCAGATTGCGCATCGATGTGGGTGACGCGGAACATGGTGTTTGACCGGGCGGGGTATTGCTTTGGCTCCAATCTCGGCCAGTCGGTTTTCAATAACGCAGGCTGCATTGGGACGGATGTGAGTTTGTCTGCCGCAGATCGTGGTTTTGTGGCCCACACGCGCGAGATTGAGACCATCTTTGAGTGCCAGATCAACACGGCCCGCACGTCGCTTGACCTGCCATTGCTGCGCACTTGGCTCAAGCTGCAAGACCTGCCCCGTCAGGACGAGTTTGCAAGTGGCTGCATTGGCTGGACTGGTGCGCGCGCGGCGCTCCGCAGCGGCCATAGTGGTGGCGCGTCTGTGATCGGCACGCTTAGGCAAGGCGATGTGGTTCTGTTGTCGCATTGGCCCGTGGGCGACTGGAATTTCATAACCGTCAGCCGGGGCGAGCAAGACGCCGAGATTGGCTGGACGGATGTGAAATTCGGGCCTGCCACCTGCCGCTCGCTGGCGGGCTAGACCGACTTTCGTGCCTTCAGGGCGGCGCTGATCGTGCCGTCATCGAGGTAGTCCAATTCGCCCCCAATCGGCACACCTTGCGCCAATGAAGTCACGGCAATCCCGCGCCCGGCAATCTCGTCGGCGATGTAATGCGCGGTGGTTTGGCCATCGACTGTGGCATTCAGGGCAAGGATGATCTCGGTGATCTCCTCGTCGGCCAGCCGCGACAGCAGCCTCGGGATGCGCAACTCGTCCGGGCCGACGGCATCAAGCGCCGATAGCGTGCCGCCGAGCACATGATAGCGCCCTTGAAAGGCTGCGCCGCGCTCCATCGCCCACAGATCGGCGACATCCTCGACCACGCAAATCTGCCCGTTGCGGCGCTTCTCGCTGGCGCAGATCGAGCAGGTGTCCGAGGTGCCGATATTGCCACAAGTCAGGCAATCGCGCGCGGTGGCTGCAACTTGCGTCAAGGCCTCGGCCAGAGGCGTCATGACTTGGCCGCGCTTTTTCAACAGATGCAGCACAGCACGCCGCGCCGACCGAGGGCCCAGCCCCGGAAGCCGCGCCATGAGATCAATCAGCGCGTCGAGTTCGCGGTTGCTGTCTGCCAATCGAGCGACCTCAGAACGGCGAGGCCATGCCCGGCGGCAGGCCCAGCCCTTCGGTCAGCTTGCCCATTTCTTCGGCTGATTTTGCGGCCGCCCGCGCTTGGGCATCCTTGATCGCGGCCAAGATCAGGTCTTCGACGACCTCTTTCTCGTCGGGGTTAAAGATCGACGGATCGATGTCGAGTGCGGTCAATTCACCCTTCGCCGTCGCGGTCGCCTTCACAAGGCCCGCACCGGATTCGCCCACAACGGTTATCGTGTCGAGGGCAGCCTGCATTTCGCCCATCTTGGCTTGCATTTCCTGGGCCTGCTTCATGACCTTGGCCATATCGCCAAGCCCGCCTAATCCTTTAAGCATCTGATCTCTCCTGTAATCATGTCTCTAGCCATCCTCGAACGGATCCCATTCTGGATCGTCGGAGGGGTCATCGGGCAACTCGGGCAAGGCCTCGGCAGCTGCTGCCGCATCGAGGTCTTCGCGCGATCGATACTCTTTTACTTTCGCGTCTGGAAAAGCAGCTAGAACCGCAGCAACCAAGGGATGCGCCATGACCTCTTTGTTCTTGGCGTCTGCTTGTTCATTCTGGGTCTCTGAAATAGTTGGCGCACCGCCCTCGGACTCGACGCTGACCCCCCAACGCACGCCCGTCCGGCTTTGCAGGCTCTGAGAAATCCGCTGCGCGAGATCACGTGGCGCATCCCTCGTCGGCTCGAAAGCGATCCTGCCGGGGCTATACCGGATAATCCGAACGCATCTTTCAACTTCCATCACAAGCGGCACGTCATAAGAGTTGATCAAGGCGACCACATCTTCAAACGTCGCAAAGCGCGCCAGTGGATCGGTCTGGGGGGCGGCAGCGGGCATCGCTTGCGCGCCGGAACTGGTTGTGATCGCGCCGCGCGGACCACCACCGCCGCCGCCTTGAGGGGCCGGGGCAGGCGCAGAAGGTGCTGTTGGTGGACGCTCGTTCAGAAGTTTCACCAAGTCGCCGGGCGTCGGCAGATCGGCCACATGGGTCAGCCGGATCACCGCCATCTCAGCGGCCATCACGGCGTTCGGCGCAACGGAAACCTCCTCCAGCGCCTTCAACAGCATCTGCCACATCCGCGTCAGCACTCGCATCGGCACACGCTCAGCCAGACCTTGCCCGCGTGCGCGCTCGTCGGGGCTAACGGTCGGATCTTGGGCGGCATCGGGCGTGATGATCACGACGCTGATCCAGTGGGTCAACTCGGCCAGATCACGCAGGATCGCGACCGGATCGGCGCCGTCTGCATATTGTGCGGCCAACTCGCCCAAGGCACCGGCTGCGTCACCGCGCAGGATCGCTTCAAACAGATCAAGCCCGCGCCCGCGATCTGCAAGGCCCAGCATGGATCGCACCTCGTCAGCGCTCGTCTCGCCTTGGCCTTGGCTGATCGCTTGGTCGAGCAGGCTCATGGCGTCGCGCACGGACCCCTCGGCGGCGCGGGTAATCAGTGCCAGCGCGTCCTCGGCAACGGAAGCGCCCTCAAGTCCTGCGATCTTTTGCAGATGTGCGATCATCACCTCAGGCTCGATCCGGCGCAGATCGAAGCGCTGACAGCGCGACAGAACCGTGACGGGAACTTTGCGGATTTCCGTGGTCGCAAAGATGAATTTCACATGGGCGGGCGGTTCTTCGAGCGTCTTCAGCAGCGCGTTGAACGCACTCGTCGACAGCATGTGAACTTCGTCGATGATATAGATCTTATAGCGGGCCGAGGCGGCGCGGTAGTTGACCGAATTGATCACCTCGCGCATGTCGCCCACGCCAGTATTCGAGGCCGCGTCCATTTCCAGCACGTCCACATGACGGCCCTCGGCAATGGCGCGGCACGGCTCGCACATACCGCACGGCTCGGTCGTTGGACCGCCCTTGCCATCCGGCCCAATGCAGTTCAGCCCCTTGGCAATGATCCGCGCGGTCGTGGTTTTGCCTGTGCCGCGAATGCCCGTCATCATAAAGGCCTGCGCGATCCGGTCGGCGGCAAACGCGTTCTTGAGGGTGCGCACCATCGCGTCCTGACCGATCAGGTCCGCGAAGGTGGCGGGGCGGTATTTCCGCGCCAGAACCTGATATGCCGTCTCGCTCATGCGTGCCCCCGAATCCGAGCCCTAAGGTAGGCGAGCGGTTGCGCCGCGTCCAGCAAAGCTGGAGCCAAGTTGAACTTGATGTAAGTGATAAAGAACGCAAAGGTCAGCGTCGAGAATTCCACGGTCAGTAAGGAAGCAGCTTAGATGTTCACAGCACCGGTTACGATTTTTCTATTGGCGGTCGGTTCGTTCGCTTCTGTCTTGGCATACTCTCTAAGACGGCGTGGTAGTAACTCACTGGCGTTTCAAGCGGCGGAGTCTTTGTCTTCGCGCAAGGCAGTTTGGGATTTCGTCGCAATAGTCTCAATGCTGCTCGGTTTTTCAATTGTCGTCTGGGCTTTGTTGGTCGGCGTTTGGTAGCAAGCACTGATCGTTTGGGTGCTTGCTGGTTTGGTCGGTGGCGTTGTTGGCGGGATGGTTTGGCCCGGTTTGCAGGAGGGTGCGCTGAATGTTGAGCGGTTTGCACATCTTACCACTATCTTGACGAGTTCGACGCTTTGGCTTTGGACCATTTTTGGATAGTGCTGGCCTTCAGCGGTCTAGATCAGCTTACCCGCCCCGCTTGGCCTTCGAGCGCGCCTTGCCAGCGCTATAGGTTTTCTCACGTGCTCGATCTTTCTTGCGGGCATCGGCCAAGCTGGTGGTGTTATGGGCTTCCTCGGCCAGCAGCTTCTTCCAGCGCGCGAAGCGGTCTTGATCAATCGTTCCGGCCGCCACTGCGGCCTGCACCGCGCATCCCGGCTCGCTCTCGTGGGCGCAGTCGGAGAATTTGCAATGCCCGGTCAGCTCGGAGATGTCGCCAAACACCGCCTCGATCCCGTCGGACGCATCGCTGAGCGGCACCGCGCGCATCCCCGGCGTGTCGATCAGCCAACCACCATAGAGCGTGCGCAACATCTGGCGCGAGGTGCTGGTATGACGGCCCCTCGCGTCGTCCTCGCGGATGCCACCGGTCAGCAGATCGGCCCCGGTTAGCCCGTTGGTCAGGGTGGTTTTTCCGACACCACTGGACCCCATAAGCGCGAGGGTTTTGCCGGTGCTGCACCACGGGGCGAGGCGTTTGACCTCGCTCGTGTCGCGCGCATCCAAGGTCAGGGCAGTGACCAGCGGCGAGATTGCTTCGACCTGCCGTTGGAAGGGGGTCGTGTCATCGACCTCATCCGCGCGGGTCAGGATCACCAGGACCGCGCAATCGGAACTGGCGGCCATGGTGATGTAGCGCTCCAGCCGCGCGATGTTGAAATCGCCGTTGCAGGCGGTGACGATCCCGAGCGTGTCGACATTCGCCGCCATAAGTTGCGAGCGCGCGTCCGGGCCGGAGGCGCGACGTTGCAGCAGGCTGAACGGGGTCAGGCGGTGGCGCGCGATAAATTCGTCGGCCAGCACCCAGTCGCCCACGGCATATTCGCCGGTGCTGGTCTCAGGCGGTAGTTTCAAGCGAACGGGGCCGTCCACGCCGAGCGCATGCAACGTCGTGCGCGTTACGCTGGTCAGGCGGTAGGCGGTCAGCGGGTCGGTGGGGTCGATCTCGTCGGCTTGGGATTGGAAATCTGCGGTCCAGCCGAGGTCATCGAGCGTGATGTGGGGCAATGGGGGCGTCCTTCGGCGGCGGGGCGTTGGAGGGACGATGGTATCAGGCGGGGGAGGGGTTGTCGTGTGGGATTTTGTGGGGGGGGGGGTTGGTGGCGGGCGGCCCCTCTCGTTGTTCCTGCGGAACACCTGCCGGGGCTTCGTCCGTTTGCTTTGCAAACAGACTTGGGTGAGAGATTGACAACGACCCAAGCGGGAATCGTTACGGCTGCTTCCTTCCGGACCTGACCGGGTTGGCGAAGTGCTTGCCCGCGCCAACCTCTCGATTTCGCATATAGCGAGGGTGTGGACCTTTCGCAAGGGAGGCGCGCATGGCAGGAAGGCCGTGCAGCGAAAGGGACGTGACGTGGAAGACCTGATTACATTCGGAACCTCAAACCTCGACCGCGCGGGCGAGTTGCGCGGCGATGCAGATGCCTTGGCCAAGTTGCTGAACAGCGCGGATGCAGGCGTCTTGGCGATGTGGCGCGGCAAGCCGTTGATGGCGGGCGATGCGCTGGCTTGGGTGCCTGCGGATCATGCGATACTTGCGCAAGCCGACGAGGCCCCGGTGTTTCTGGGGCGCGACGAAGATGGCGCGCGATTTGCGCAAGATATCTCCAACTGGGAGCCTGAAACAGACGCCTCCGAAGTGGGCGCATTCCTAGACCAGTCCACCCAACATCACCCCGATGCCCCCAAAGGCGCGGACTTTACCGAGCTTCGGGGCGTGATGACGCGCCTGTCGCGCCGGGACGCGGAATTGGCTGCAAGTGCGCGCGCGGTCCTGTCATGGCACGAATCGCATGGGTTTTGCGCCAAATGCGGGGCCAAGAGTGTGATCAGCCAAGGCGGTTGGCAGCGCGATTGCCCGGCTTGCGGCGCCAAGCATTTCCCACGCACCGATCCGGTGGTCATCATGCTGATCACCCACGGCAATGACGTGTTGGTCGGACGCTCGCCGTTTTGGCCCGAAGGATTCTATTCGCTGCTGGCAGGCTTTATCGAGCCGGGCGAGACGGTTGAAGCCGCCGTGCGCCGCGAGGTCTTTGAGGAGGCGAGCGTGCGCGTGGGCAAAGTCCGCTATCTGGCCAGCCAACCATGGCCGTTCCCGTCATCGCTGATGATGGGCTGCGCGGGCGAGGCGACCTCGCGCGAGATCACCGTGGACGAGACCGAGTTGGCCGATGCCCGCTGGGTCAGCCGCGAGGAGATGGTGCAGGTCTTTGCGGGCACGCACCCCGAGATGGGCGAGCCGCGCAAGGGGGCGATAGCGCACTCACTTTTGCACGCTTGGCTTTCAGATCGCCTTGGCTAGGTGTCACATCCCGGACGGTAGTACGGCTGTTTCTTGAACAGCTCTGGTTTGAGTTTGTGCCAGTCCTTCATCGCCTGCAAGGGTGTTTTGCTGCCCAAGGCGGACTGCGGAAGCTGCTGGTTGT